>WBZN01000493.1_pt1 | contig 30742 bp, 36 predicted proteins | sample 5204281 | NCBI WGS metagenome assembly WBZN01 (sample SAMN12344347, study PRJNA552823) | activated sludge metagenome | biome: Activated sludge suspended growth; feature: Nitrification reactor; material: Wastewater; isolation source: activated sludge from nitrification reactor of wastewater... | reverse complement strand
AATCGGTTGGTGCAGGAGTTCGCAGATTATCGTGTCGCTGCGCTCCGCGACCCGACGTTTACCCTGTACGAGTCGCGTGCCGAATTCATTTCACCTCACGAGATTCGTGCGGGAGAGTGGCGGATTCTCGGCAAGACCTTCGTGATCGCCACCGGATCCAGCGCCGCCGAGGTGGCCATTCCAGGACTGGACAAGGCCGGATACCTGACCAGCGATGAGATGCTGGATGTGCGACGGCTGCCGGCGTCGCTCCTGGTGCTGGGGGGTGGTCTCGTGGCCGTCGAGTTTGCCCAATTTTTTGCCCGCATCGGCACGAAAGTGACGATGCTGCAACGAGGGGCGACCCTGTTGTCCGATATGGATGAAGATATCGGACAGGCCTTGGCGGCGGCCTTTCGGGACGAGGGAATCGAGGTGATCACCGGCGTTTCGTTCGAACAGGTGACGTCGACTCCGTCGGAAAAAGCGGTGCAGTTCGTTCAGGATGGCGTCAGGCACACACGCTCCGCCGAGGTCATTTTTCACGCGCTTGGCCGTCGGCCCAATCTGCAAGGGCTCAACATGGCGGCGGCGGGTGTGGACGTCATCGATGGTCGTCTGATGGTTGGCGCGGATATGCGGACGTCACAGCCGCATATTTTTGCCGTCGGGGATGTCAACGATCTCACGCCCATTGTTCACTTGGCGATTCAACAAGGTGAAACGGCGGCCTTCAACGCGACTCATCCTCATGAACCGTCGCGAGTGATCGACCACAGGCTGGATAGCGAAATGGTGTTCACGGACCCCCAGGTGGCAATTGCCGGAATGAGTGAGCGGCAGTGCCGTGACCAGTCGATTCCCTATCTGACGGCCTCATATCCGTTTGCCGATCATGGGAAGGCGATGTGCATGGGTGCGGCGCATGGGTTCGTGAAGCTCCTGTGTCGCCGGGACAACGGTGAACTAGTAGGCGCGCAAATTGTGGGGCCTGAGGCGGCGGAACTGATTCATGAACTCATCGCCGTCATGTATTTTCACGGGACGGCGCAGGATCTGTTACGGATTCCGCATTATCACCCGACGCTCGCGGAGATCGTGACCTACCCCGCTGAATCCATCGTCGAGCAGATGGGACGGTCATGAGACGAAACTCGGTCGCCGGTGCATGCGCGCTTGTGGTTCTCATGGGCTGGTCCTGCGGGCAACAGAGCTGGGACGCTGCCATGCAGGCCGGTGAAGCGGCGGTGCAGCGAGGACAATATCTGGAGGCCGAACAGATTTTTTCTGCGGCGGTGAGAAAGGCTGAAGCGTTCGGCGTGCATGACCGGCGGGTCGCCGTCACCCTGTCCCATCTGGCTCAAGCGTATAGCGCGCAGGGAAAATTTGTGGAGGCCGAACCGGTTTACCTGGAAGCGCTCAAGATCTATCAGGAGGTGCACGGCGAGAATCACCTCGATGTGGCCGCGATGTTGAACAATCTCGGGGTACTGCATCGCAAGCACGGACAATATGCCGACGCACAGCGGCTTCTGACCCGAGCACTTGTAATCAAGGAAACACTTCTGGGTCCGGATCATCTGGAAGTGGCCCTGGCGTTGAGTAATCTGGCCGCAATGTATATCGCGCAAGGTGATGGTAATCAAGCTGCAGCCCTGCTCGCGCGGGCCTTGACGATCAGGGAAAAACAGTTGGGGGTCGACCATTCTGATGTGGTCAAGAATCTGCTGGACTATGCCGGAGCGCTGCGGAAGGCCGGTCGGACCGCCGAGGCGGAGGCGCTCGAACAGAGGGCTAGCGCGAGTCGAGCGAGGGCGAAGTCGTAACGGCAAAAGGCGAGAGAGTTGAACCGATGTGATGCGCCGGTGTAGCGTAGCGGATCGGTAAGGCACGAGGGGTAGGATGTCTGATTTGCGGACCAATGCATTGATTGCGCGCGGGATGGGCATTGTGTTCATTGCCGGTGGCTTTATGCTTGGCATCTACGGACTGGAATTTCCCAATACCATGTGGCTGCAAACGGCGTTGGGATTGCTGGTCACCGGCATGATGGCCCAAGGCTATGCGATGTATTGTTCAATTCGTTGGGTTCGGAAACAGCGTGACTTGGAACGGTAGCTACTTGAGATATGAGACGAATCGCGGGGCGGTTTTCATGACGTGGTGGAGCACGCCATCGATCCTGCTGTGCCTGGTGATGCTGTCCGGTTGCGGCGGGCCCTGGCGGGACACCTACCTGAATAAAGGGGTCCACAAGCTCACCCAAAACGATATCGAAGAAAAGTTCGGTCCCCCGAGCACGGCCAAGACGCCTGTGCTTGGGGGCGATACCGTGTGGACCTACCGTGTCCCGATGGGGGATCGAGAAGTCCATCCCTGGGATCCCAGCACTCTGGCCGCCGGCAAGAAAACCAAAGCTCCGCCGTCGCCGTCGCCTTTCGGAAAAAGTCTGGCCGGAAATGACGAACCCTATCGGGAACCGCTCTATTGTTACCGGTATACGTTGTCGTTCGATGAGGCCAAACTGCTGAAAGATTGGAAAAGAGAAGAATGCGTGCCACGCCCGAGTGAGGATGGTACTGTAACGCAGTGATGTCGGCAGAAAAATCCATGCAAGATTTGTTGCCGGTGATCGGCTCCAGCGTCTTCTTTGATCTACTCAAATCCATCCTCCTGCTCCTCATTCTCCTCATCGCGCGAACGGTTCTGGTTCGCTGGATCAAAGGCAACCAAACGCTGACCATCGACGCCCGGCGCCGATGGATCGTGACGACTAGGAACAGCATGGTGTTGGGCCTGTTTGTGGGCCTTGTGGTGATTTGGGCTCACGAGCTGGAAGCGTTTGCGGTTTCCCTGGTCGCGCTGGCGGCGACGGTGGTCCTGGCGACAAAAGAACTGATTCTTTGTTGGAGCGGCGCCGCACTGCGTGTCGGGGGTGGCGTCTATGGCGTGGGGGACCGCATTCAGCTGGGCACCTACCGAGGTGTTGTCCTTGAATACGATGTTTTCGCGACGAAACTTCTGGAGATCGGGCCTGGGCAGACGTCACATCTGTATACCGGTCGCACCGTCGTCTTCCCCAACAGTCTCCTCTTCGGGAATCCGCTGATCAAAGAAAGTCCGTCACAGGAATATGGTCTGTACGTACTGTCAGTCCCGATCTTGAGCACCGAGAACTGGCAGGCGGCCGAACAAGCGCTCCTCAGCGCCGCCAGGGCGGAGTGCGCACCGTTCATGGATCAAATGGGCAGGCAAATGAAACTGCTGGAGCAACGTAATCTATTGGAAGCTCCCTCGCCTGAGCCCCGTATTACCATTCAATTGCCCGAAGCAGGCCGTATTCACCTTGTCCTCCGCTTTCCGGCTCCAGACCGGGGCCGTTCGCGTGTCGAACAAGCCATTCTCCGGCGCTACCTCACGACCGTTCGACAGTAACGTTGCCCGCAATTTCATCCCGTCGGAAGCGTCCCTTGTTGCCGAGCGCTCCTTCGTTGGGGCGGGGGGCATCTTCAGCCACCTGAGCAAAAAACGGTAAAAAATTGGCAAACGAAACCCGTCGGGGTATTGATGAATGCTGCATGCCGGTCGGTTTGCCGGGGAGTCCAATACCATATTTCAACCAAGAGGGGGTTGTCGATGAGAAGGTCAATCGCTGTGATGGTTGCCGCCGCATTTGTGGGCATGAGTTCATTCGCCATTGCCGACGATCTGGGCATGGGAAAAATGTCCGATGGCATGAAGCAGGATATGGGCGCGCTGTCCGACGATATGAACGCCCATAAGGAAGAGCTGAAGAGCGACCTCAAGGCCAAGAAGGAATCGGTAAAGAGTGAACTGAAGGCGAAGCGGGACGAGGCAAAAGCAAAGAAAAAACAAGCCAAGGCCGACGCGAAGGCGAAGAAGGAGCAGTTGAAGGCCAAGGCGAAAGCAAAGAAAGAGGCGGCCCATGCGAAGGTGACGGACATGAAGGGTGCCGCCGACGATGCCGCCCACGAGGTCGGCGGAATGAAGAGCGAACTGAAGGACGCTACGCGCTACTAGCGTAATCGGAGAGCCGGTGGGTTTTGGCTCACCGGAGGACGAGAACCACGGCCTGTGATGTGGGAGGACCAGATCACAGGCCGTAGTGTTTTGTGGACGTCAGTTGTTGCGGCGGTTGGGCTCTGCTAGAATTCCCCTGCAATATGAAAATAGCCACCTTCAACGTCAACTCGCTCCGCAAACGTCTCCCGATCGTGCTGCAGTGGCTTGAGCGCCATCAGCCCGATGTCCTGTGCTTGCAGGAAACCAAAGTCCAGGACAGCGAATTCCCGCTGACTGCGCTCGCGACTTCCGGATATGAGATCACCTTTCGTGGCATGAAGGCCTACAACGGCGTTGCCGTACTGAGCCGCACCAAGCCTGAAGCGGTTTCGTACGGGTTCGATGATGGTGGGGACGTAGAGGATGCGCGTCTCTTGCGCGTGGTCATTCAGGGTGTTCCGATCATCAATACCTATGTGCCCCAGGGATTTGAGATTGATTCACCCAAGTACCAATACAAATTAGGATGGTACGAGCGGTTGCGGAAGCACTTTGAAACACATTTGTCCCCGAAGGAGCCGGCGATCTGGTGTGGAGACATGAATGTGGCCCCAAGACCCATCGATGTCCACAGCCCGGAGAAACATCTGAAACATGTCTGCTACCACGAAGACGCGCGCAAGGCCTATGGGAAGACGATTGCGTGGGGCTTCGAAGATGTCTTCTGCAAACTGTATCCAGATCGCCAGCAATTCACGTTCTTCGACTACCGTGCACCCAGCGCCCTTGCCGCCAACAAGGGATGGCGAATCGATCATATTTTGGCGACACCGCCTTTAGCCCAGAAATGTCAGCATGTCGATGTCGACTTAGAACCACGCCGCGCGACCGATCCCTCAGATCATACGGTCCTCTGGGCCGAATTCGCGCTCTAGCAGGCGTGTAAAGAGTCCTCTGCTAGATTTCCGCAGGACAGGTCCATTCGTGACTCCCGTCCTGCGGGTATTGCACTACTGCAAAGCCTCCACCGGCTCTAGTAATAATTGCTCGGCCATTCGCGTGCGCCGGTTTTGTTCGATCAATGGATCGACGATCGATCCACAATTAATGCATCGCCACACAAACGTTTCCGGCGAAAAGTCCGGTCGCCATTCGTCGACCATAAGTCCCTTGCATCGTCCGCATGTCATGGCTGCCACCTCCTTAGGAATGTGCCTCCACTATCTGAAGGCCGTGCCCATGTGAGTGTGAGAGTAGCAACGTGAGATTAGAGAGGTGTTAGTGAGAAGTTAAAATGAGTTAATCGAAATTTCCTTGCGATATCAGCGCTTTGATGCGACGGGCTTGGATAAATTCAGAATGGGAGAGAGGGTTCTGTATAAAATTTGGCCTCAGCTAAGGGCAAGCTGGCGAGGTGGGGCGTTGTTGCTCGAGCATTGATTGCCTTCATTGGTGAGGTGAAGAACTGAGTGGTGATCTGAAGCAGGAGGTTTTGAACAGGCTGACAACAAGGAAGGATGTTCACTCTGAACGCAGCGGATCCACAATTGCGTTAACCGTTGCTAGCACAGAACTGTTGAGTTTCTTGACAGAACTTCCCTCATCCTTTATCGATTGAACTGGCGAGGGGCTTTCGCTCGCCTGAATTGTGGGCTGCGTAAAAATTTTGTGGTGCATACCAATACAATGGTCGCTGTGTGCGCAGAGGTCCGGGTAGTCTCGCGATCAACACCCGGCAGAGTGTCTTGGCTTCGGAAGTGAGGCGCTGACAGGCGCCGATCCTTGACTATGGCCCAACCCTTGACTTGCCCGCAGTGTGGGCAGGATAAAGTGTTTCGTTCCCGCTGTGCCACTCTGATGGAGCGGTTGCAGGCGCTCGCCTGTATTTCTCCGTTCCATTGCCGGTCGTGTAGCTTCCGTTTTTCCGCTTCCCGTTTGGGGTGCAGTTATCCTGGTCGGATGATCGATCGTCGCGAACATCTGCGTATTCCCGTCCGGCTGTTCCTCTCCTTTTCGGGGGGCAAGGTGCGGGGAGAAGGAATGGTTCTGGACATCTCGATGGGCGGGTGCATTATCGAAAGCCAGGCGTCGGTGCATGTGGACGATATCTTTTACCTTCAGATCGCGCTAGAGAATGAACAGGCTCCGCTCGAAGTGGCGGCGATGGTCCGATCCGTCAGCTCCCGCGGCATCGCGTTCAAATTTCTACGGTCAGCACAAGAGAATAAACGGTTGTTGGCATTCGTGCAGACCAAGACGGAATCCTTAGGAACGCACTCCTCCACCTAGCTCGCTTCTCTTCTCCGTCATCGCATCTCAAGAAACCTCTCAAGGCTTCTAGTGCCATGGGGCAGTCTTACTGCCGGCATTCTGTTAGAGTGGAGTCTCCCAGGCTGAGGCTTGCGGGTATTCCGTCGTGAGTCGCTCGTGTTCGACATGGTCGAAGTCTTCTACGCTGAGATCGGCTCGGTTCAACGGTTCCGGACATGCAGGCGAGGACAGGAACTCGACATAGTCCCGAGCCTTTGCCTCGGTGGTGAAGCGGCAGAGTCCATACTCCGGCATATTGGATGAGGGATGCCAGAACGCGAGTCCGATGGAGCTGCCTTGAAATATTCCCAAGGAGCGGTGCCGAACCTGAAACCCGCCCGGACCATCGGTGAAATGATCGAGTGCCATAGGGGTTCCGGTTGAGGACAAATCACCTTTCAGCCGGTGAAGTATAACAATGTTTTGGGGGGAAGCGAAATCCTGAGATGTCAGGGCATGTCGGTACTGATTGACTTCGTCGACAAAAGCCTTAGGTCTTGAAGAAGCGCTATCATTATGCCGGCGCGGAGGAGGAACGATAATGATGTCTGTCACGCGTGCCATGGTTGCGACCCTGCTGCTCGCAGGCGTGCTGGCCTTGTCCGGCTGCGGCTATAACGATCTGCAAGGTCTCGATGAGGACACAAAGGCCGCCTGGAGCGAGGTGATCAATCAGTATCAGCGCCGGGCCGATTTGATTCCGAATGTGGTGAATACGGTCAAGGGATACGCGGCGCATGAAAAGGATACGCTGGAAGGAGTGGTGGAGGCGCGCGCCAAGGCCACCAGCGTTCAGATCACGCCGGAGTTGCTCAAAGACGAAACCGCCTTCAGAAGATTTCAAGAAGCGCAGCAGGGTTTATCGAGTGCCCTGGGACGCCTGCTTGCACTGGCCGAGAATTATCCCAACCTCAAAGCGGATCAAGGGTTTCGTGACCTTCAAAGCCAACTCGAAGGGACTGAGAATCGCATCACCGTCGCGCGTAAGCGGTATATCGACAAGGTGGCGGAGTTCAACAAGATGGTCCGCTATTTCCCCACGAACCTGACGGCCAAGTTTCTCCTCCATTTGGACGAGAAGGCCAACTTCACTGTGGCCGACGAAAAGGCCGTGGCCAAGCCGCCGGAAGTGAAGTTCTAACGTCGGCCTCGTGCGGCAGGAGCGATTGCGATGCGGCTGATGGGCCGAGCAGGGTGGGCTGTCCTTGCCGGATGGCTGTGGATCGCACTGGTGCCGAGCCTTCCGGCCTTGGCGCTTGATGTGCCGCCGCTGAGCGGCCGTATTGTCGATTTGGCGCATGTCCTGCCGCCTGCAACGATCGAACTGCTTTCGAACGAGCTTCAGGCCCACGAAGCGAAGACATCCAATCAGGTGGCGGTGCTCATCGTTCCCTCGCTGGAGGACGAGCCGCTGTTTGATTTTTCCCACCGTGTGGCGACCAGCTGGAAGTTGGGCCGTCAGGGCACCGACAACGGCGTGTTGCTCCTCATCGCGATCAAGGACCGAAAAATTCGCCTCGAGGTGGGCTACGGCCTTGAAGGCGTGCTGACCGATGCGCGGTCGGCCCAGATTATCCGGAACGAAATAGTTCCGCGATTTCGCGCCGGCGATGTTCCGACGGGTGTGCGGTCCGGGGTTCAGGCCGTTTTGAGGACCATCGAAGGGACCTACCACGCGCCGGAACGTCCGGCTGCCTCTCGTTCCGACGGCGATGCTTTTGGCCATGCCCTGGTTGCGGTGATTCTCGGGGTGGTGATCGGTCTCTTTTTTTCTCGCGCTCATCGAATGCTGGGGCCGGTGATCGGAGGAGGTTTTTCGTTTCTCGCCGCTCCCTGGATGGTCCCCGCGCTCATTGCCGGGGCTGTGAGCCTGGTGCTGGTGAGTCTGCTGAGTGGGTTGGGGCAAGGTGCCGGGGGAAGGCGACGGGGAAACGGCAGCCCGTTTGATGGCACCTGGTTCAGCACCCAGCACGGGGGATGGGGATCGGACGCGCTCGGAGGATCCGACAGCTTCTCGGGCGGCGGCGGCGATTTTGGAGGAGGAGGTGCCAGTGGCGACTGGTAGACAGCCGGCACTCACGGAGAGTGAGCGGGCGCAGGTTGAGGCGGCGGTACAGGCCGCCGAGCAGCACACAAGCGCCGAGATCGTGCCTATGATCGTTGGGCGCTCCGGTCTCTATCGCGAGGCGCATCACCGGACTGGACTGTTGATCGCCATGCTCACCTTGACGACGTTGCTTACGATTGACACGACCTGGCTGCCCTGGGGATGGCATGCGTCGAATGCCGTGTGGTTGCTGGGTGTGACCATGTTGGCCTATGCCCTCGGATCCTGGGTCGGGACCTGGCCACCGGTGCTGCGACTCTTCACGTCCCGAGAACGGATGTGCCAGAAGGTGCACTTGCGGGCGGAGCGGGCGTTCGCTCAGCATGGCCTTGCACAGACCCGAGAACGCACCGGATTGCTGCTGATGGTCTCGTTGCTGGAACGACAGGTATATCTGTTGGCCGATCACTCGCTGCAGGAACGGATTTCAGACGAGCAGTGGCAGAAGGTGGTGGCGGTGATTGTCGAACGCATAAAGGTCGATGATCTCGCAGGCGGGTTGTGCCGTGGAATTGAAGCCGGCGGAATCCTCCTCGCGTGCGCCTGTCCTCCCCCCGATGGCGACAATCCCAATGAGTTGTCGGATGCAGTGATTCAGGATCGATGACCACCGGTTCTCGCCGAACCATGGACGGCCTCGCTCGGTTTCGCTACAATCCCCCGTCATGTCGGAACCCGCCGCACCCGTTGACCCATCTCGACCAGCTGTCAGAGTTGATTATTGTTCATTTGGGTCGCATGGAAATAACATCATCGACGAACATGATTGCTCCCCGCGAACGGCAATGGTCGTAGTCTGGCGACGAAAGCGAGTGAAATGATTCGAGGATATGCCGCCAGGCCCAGTGTGGTATCGGGTAACCGCCTCAGTTTGCACGTCTCGACGACCAGTCCGCAATTTCGAGTGCGCTTTTATCGACAAGAGGCCAATCTGGAATACATTGCTCAGTCCGAATGGTTGCCGGGCGAGCACGTTCAAGAACCCGCTACCGCGGAGGAACGGACGCGGGATTGGAAATGGCCTGAGTTCTGGTTTCAGATTCCAGGCCAATGGCCATCGGGAGCCTATATTGCTTTGTTGATCGAAGGGCGGGAAGGCCGGTCGCTGGTCCCGTTAGAAGGTACGCCGGCGGTCGATGGTCGGGAGGGGCGCGTATTATTCGTAGTCAAGAGCGCGATACCTGGAAAGTACGCGAGTATTCTCTACAATATTCCACTATTCACATACCAAGCCTATAACTATACCGGTCGTGTGAACTTCTATATGAAAGGGTATCCACCCGATCCTGATCAGACTCATCGTGTCTCGCTCCGTCGTCCAGGGGCGGGGATGGGGGGCGATATTGGTGGAGAATACGACGGCTACTGCGGTAGTGCCTGTGATTGGTACGATGCCAGCTCGCCTCGAAATACGTTTGCCCATTGGGATGCACCCTTCATAGCCTGGCTTTCGGGTAATGGGTATCGTCTCGACTTCTGCACCGATCTCGATATCCATGACGATACCGCTGCGCTCTCATCGTATCGTCTTCTACTGTGCGCGGGGCACCACGAGTATTGGTCGACCGAGATGCGGGATCGTGTTGAATCATTCGTTCAGGCTGGTGGAAATGTCGCGTTCTTTAGCGGAAATACCTGCTGGTGGCGGGTTCGAGTCCGCTTGGATGGAAGGCAGCTGGAATGCAGAAAAATCGACAACGCTGACCTATGGTGGTCCGGTGCACATCGAGCCGAAAATAGCCTTACAGGAACCAGCTATCGTAATGGCGGTGCCTGGTGGGACGGAGCGGACAGGGAAGCTCTTGGGTTTACAGTGCAGCACTCAGCCTCATGGGTTTATGACGGGACAGGAATGCGGGACGGCGATACCTTCGGAAGGGAAGAGGCCCTGGTGGGATTTGAATGTGACGGATCTGCAGTGTCAGAAATCCCTTCTATCGACCATCCACTTGCACCCTCTTTCCAGGACGGAACACCAGCCACATTTCAAATTCTCGGATGGGCGCAATTAAGTAAGTTCGGCAATGGAATGACAGGTTGGTGGCAAGAGTCGAACGAAGCTCCCAATCCTGCTTTGCGCGTCGCGACGATGGGTCTGTTCACGAACGGAGGAACCGTCTTCAACGGTGCTACGACTGATTGGGTGCGAGTCGTTGTGAAGGGACGCGAATCGCGCACGATACGCATTACGCACAATGTGCTGAAACGTTTATCCGGTCAAGAAAAACAGGATGTAGGTTCAGTGCGCACAAATTTACTCAATGTAGGTCTGCGGGCTATTACGACAGCAGGATGTCTGCTCGCAGCGTTGCGGACGCCGGTGTCGCGTCGGCCTTTCCTGCTGAGCGGCATGTTGATGTTATTGGCCTGCGTTAGATGGGGGCGACGTTTTAAATTCCGGTGAAACGATAGACTGCTTTTCACGGTTTCGCTACAATCCCCCGTCATGCCCGAACCCGCCGCACCCGTTGACCCATCTCGACCAGCTGTGGATGAAACCCATTCCGTCGTCAAGGCGGCGGGTCTGATCGGCGTTGCGACCTTTTCCAGTCGCATTCTCGGTTTTGTTCGTGACATGGTGCTGGCGAGGCTGTTCGGCGCGACCCCGGCGGCCGATGCGTTTTTTGTCGCCTATCGTGTGCCCAATCTGCTTCGAGAATTGTTCGCAGAAGGCTCGATGTCGGCGGCCTTCATTCCGGTTTTTACCGAATACCACACCTTGAAAACCAAGCGCGATGCCTGGGAACTTGCCAGCGCCACCTTTACCACGCTCCTGACTATCGTCACCGCCGTGACCGTAATCGGCATTCTGGCCGCGCCCGGGATTGTCTGGCTCCTTGCGCCAGGTTTTCGCGAGAGTCCTGGCCAACTGGCGTTGACGACGTTGTTGACCCAGGTGATGTTTCCCTACCTGATCTTCATCAGCCTGGCGGCCTTGGCGATGGGAATTTTGAATTCGTTGCGCGCGTTCGCGGCGCCGGCCTTCTCGCCGGTCTTCTTCAACATTTTCACCATTGCCTGCATGTTGTTTCTCGCACCGTGGTTGCCGGAGCCCGTCATCGGGGTCGCGATCGGCATTGTCGTCGGCGGCCTGGCACAATTTGCAATGCAGCTTCCGGGGTTGAACGGGCGCGGCATGTTATTCGGCCTGCGATTCAATCCCCGTCATCCTGGAGTGAAACGTATCGGCCTTTTGATGGTGCCGTCGTTGTTGGGGCTGTCGGTGACACAGATCAATATCACCGTGAGTACGATGCTCGCCTCGTATTTTTCAGGCGGGCCCACCTATCTGTTCTACGGCATGCGACTGATTCAGTTTCCGCTCGGGATTTTCGGGGTGGCGCTCGCCACCGCGATTCTTCCGACGCTCTCGGCACAGGCCGCCCGCGGAGCGCTGGACGAATTGCGGACGACGATCGGGTTCGGCCTCAGGATGATTTTTTTCATTATCCTGCCGGCGATGCTGGGCCTGATTCTCCTGCGATATCCGATCGTGCATCTGGTCTTCGAGCACGGATCGTTTACCAAAGCCGACACGTTGGCGACGGCAACTGCGCTGCTCTGTTATGCCGTGGGCCTATGGGCCTTTGCGGGGGTGCGTATCATCGTATCCGCCTTTTACTCGCTTCAGGATACGCGGACTCCGGCGGTGACGGCGGGAATTGCGGTCGGAGCCAATATTTTCCTGTCATTGTGGTTGATGACTCTGTTGGATGCGGCCGGGCTGGCGCTGGCCACGGCCTTGGCCTCCATGCTCAACGGGAGTATTCTCGTCGCGGTGCTGCACCGGCGACTGGGACGTGTTGATTGGGGCTCCATTGTGCGATCGGCCTGTCGGGTGTTGGGGGCCTGCATTCCGATGGCCTTGATCTGTCTGTGGGTAGCGGGCGCGTCAATGTGGACAGCGAGCGGCAATTGGATGCTGAAGTCTGCCGCCCTGTTTGGTGGTATCGGGCTCAGCATCACCACGTACCTCGGGGTGCATATCATGCTGGGGTCGGAAGAATTGGACGTGGTCATGGGCATGGTGAAGCGGAAATTTGGACGGCTGACACGTAAATTTGGAGCGGGATGACGTGACGCACGCGAGTACATTTAAGACGCGCTGGGGCTGGGTCGCCATCACGGCTTCTGAAAAGGGCGTGACCTCCATTGATCTGTCCCCGTCGGCTCGTGGGGTCCGGCAGTCGCCGGTCGGAGACCATGTCGCTGCATCCATGGTAAAAGAGGCGCAAGCCCAATTGTTGTCTTATCTGGATGGATCGCGTCACGAATTTTCTCTTCCGGTGGACTGGTCGGTCGGCACTCCGTTTCAGCGAAAAGTGTGGAAGGCAATCACGCGGATTCCCTATGGTCGCGTGCGATCCTATCAATGGGTCGCCCTGCGTGTAGGAGGGAAGCAGTATGCCAGAGCCGTGGGTATGGCGCTGGGAGCCAATCCGGTTCCCATCGTCGTGCCATGCCATCGAATCATTGCGTACGATGGCTCCTTGGGCGGGTTTTCGTGCGGATTGCCGATGAAACGGCGGCTGTTGAGCTTGGAAGGCACCTTAACTCAATTGCGCAATGCCCGATAGTCGGGGACTGGTTTGTGGCAAATACGATATGAAGGCGGTCATTCAGCGTGTGACACGGGCTTCGGTTGAGGTGGACGGGCAGGTCGTCGGTCGTATTGGTATCGGCCTCCTGGTCCTGTTGGGCGTGGCCAAAGGCGATGAAGAACGTGATCTGGTGTATGTTGTCGAAAAACTGCACAGTTTGCGGATCTTCGGCGACGATCAAGGCAGGATGAACCGGTCGCTGATTGATGTGGGCGGCGCACTGTTGGTCGTCTCGCAATTCACGCTGCTCGGCAATACCGATAAGGGGCGACGTCCGGGGTTTGATCTAGCTGCTCCGCCCGAGACGGCGCGTACCTTGTATGAGGAGGTGGTACGTAGATTAAGAAGTGCGGGACTGAAGGTGGAAACCGGCGTCTTCGGGGCTCACATGCAGGTGGAGCTACTCAATGACGGGCCGGTGACCTTTATGCTGGATAGCCGGAGGCAGGGGGGAAATCAAGACTTCAAGTTCTGATCACGGATACCGATATGGAATCAGGGAGAAAGTCTCCTCGGGTTGAGAATGGTCTGCTATACTATTTTCAAAGGGCAGGGAATGCCCGGGAGGTCGAGATGGGAAGTCCCGTTTCTCGCAGCCATCCGCTCCGGCAGCTCTTCGGAGCATTGACGGAGAAAAGTTTCACCGAACACCTCGGCTGGCCCGATCTGAATGTCACCGAGTACGTCTCCAACCTGCTCGTCGAATTCGCTCACACCGACCAACTCTACAAAATCCAGAATACGCAGGGCCGTGCGGTCGATTCGGTCGTCGACATGTTATTCGAGTCCGAAGTATTGTTGGAGGCGCACTCGTTCGAGCGTGAGCGCGAAGTGCATCGGCATATCGGGGACTTTACGCTTTTCATGACCGGCCTCTTTCCGGAATATCTCCGTCGTTTCAAGAGCGTGGGCCGCATCTACCACAAGGATTTCCTCGTCGATTATGTGAAGACCGGCAAGCGGTCTTACGGATTAGTGGCCGAGTTCGGCAGCTACGATCCTGAGCAGGATACCCCGTTGTTCCGCAAGCTGTCGGAGAATTTCGAGCTCTGTGTGACCGGACTGGGATTTGTCCGGTCGGATCTGGACCGCATGCAAGATCCCGCCTGCCGTCGCGTGAAAGATCTGCTCCTGAATTGAAACGATCACGACCGATTCTCCTTATTCACGGTGGCGCGGGACGCCGCGCCATCACCGTCGCTCAAGCGGCTTGCGTCGAAGCGGCGTTGGCCGAGGGCCATCGATTGCTCATGGCCGGTGTCCCGGCGCTCGCAGTCGTTGAGGAGGCGATTCGGCTTCTTGAGGACGCGGGACTGTTTAATGCGGGGCGAGGTTCCAACCGTCAACTCGACGGGGTGCGCCGCATGGATGCGTCGATCATGGAGGGCCGCGAGCTGCGGGCCGGCGCCGTGGCTTCCATCGAGGGGATCATCCATCCCGTCACCGCCGCACGGCTTGTCATGGACAAAACCGCGCATGTGCTCCTCGTCGGGAAATCAGCCACCCGCTTTGCCGACTATTTTGGGTTAGAGCGCATCCCCCGCGCAAAGCGTATGGTGGAGCCGCAGTCCAAGGAATTGAAACTGCGTGCGGGGGTGAGCCGGACGCTGCGATTGCATCACGCGATGATGAAAACCGGCCGCTTGGGTGCAAGGAGTCTGGGGAAAGAAACGGTGGGGGCGGTGGCCTTGGATCTGTCGGGAACAGTTGCTGCGGGCGCATCGACCGGCGGCGTGGACGTGATGTTGCCCGGGCGAGTCGGCGACACGCCCCTGATCGGTTGCGGGGTCTATGCCGATAATGAAGCCGGTGCTGTATCGATGACAGGCCTGGGAGAATGCATTGTTCGTGTGGCCGTCGCCAAGGAAATTACCGATTGGCTGGCGACTGGATTGAGTCCGGTAGCGGCGGCCAAGCGCGTGCTTCGAAAAGTGGTTGAGCGCGTTCATGGCGACGCCGGCGTTTTGGTGTTGTCCCCGGATGGCCGGTTCACGATCCGCCACAGCACGCCGCATATGATCGCCGGGATCGTCGGTCCGGACGGACGAATGATCGTGCGCGACCGGTTTGCCTAGCGCTGTCAGAGGCTGATAGAGTGACGTGAGGTATCACGCCTATGCCGGCGCTCTTTCATCTTGCCTTCCCCGTCCATGACTTGGCGGCTGCCAAGCAATTCTACGTCAATGGTCTGGGCTGTGTCTTGGGCCGGGAATCTTCTACGGCCGTCACCTTCGGGCTCGCCGGGCACCAGTTGATCGCCCATCTTTCCGTCGAGTCTATCGTCCATCAGAAAGGCATCTACCCGCGCCATTTCGGGCTCGTGCTGACGTTGGAAGAGGAATGGCAGGCGTTGGCCGATCGCGCGGATGCGCAGGCGCTCACATTCTACCTGCAGCCCCGTCTGCGATTCGCCGGGACGCGCATCGAACACCGCACTTTTTTTCTGAAGGATCCCTCCGGAAATCTGCTGGAGTTTAAGTACTACCGTCACGACTCGGCGATTTTCGGGGAACGGGACTATTCGACGGTTGGGGATTCCGAGTAGGGCGACTCGCACCAGATAAAGCGGCTCAGTCCTCAGGCGTAACTACTTCGTGCAGGTCTGATGGACTACGGTTGATCGAAGTGGCTTTTCGTCCGTTTCCCCGTTCCAGCCACCGTACGATGTGGCGTTGGCGTCGATTCAGGTACGCGGTGTGCCGGATGGGGTCATAGCGGCGTGGAGAAGGAAGAATCGCGGCCAGCAGGGCCGCCTCCTCAATCGTGAGATCCTCCGCCGATTTTTCGAAATGATGCCGCGCTGCGGCCTCCGCTCCGAACACGCCCTGCCCCCATTCGGCGACATTCAAGTAGAGCTCCAGAATCTGTTTCTTCGTCAAATGGTGCTCCAGGGAGCGTGTGATCAAGGCTTCACGGGCTTTTCGTAACAGGGAACGTTCCGAAGAGAGGTACAGGTTTTTTGCCAACTGTTGCGTGATGGTACTGCCCCCCCGTTTGAACTCGCCGACCTCCAGGTTGTAGAGCGCGGCGTCTTTGATGCCCTCCCAATCGAATCCTTCGTGAGCGAAAAACGAGGCATCTTCAGCGGCGACGACGGCGCGCTGGAGCGCGGGGGCAATCCGCGCGAGGGGAACCCAGGCGAATTTGATGTGCAGAGGACGGCCCTGCTCCTTGGCTTGAGCCCGCCGGGCTTCCATCACCGCCGTTTCGGTGGGGTGATGTTTGGCCAGGCGCGACACGTCGGGTAGTGTCGCCAGCCAGTATAAGGCCAAGGCGGCCGCAGGCAGACCGATGAGCACGGTTGTCCAAAACAGCATCCGGCCGAACAGACTGCCAGTTGACTTGCTCATTCCTACACTCTATCTATGAGGGTACGAGATGACTCACCCGCCAGCTGCGAATTGCCGGAGGTGAGTGCGCATCCCGCATCCTCGTTCGCCTCGACCATTATGAAACTACTCAGCGCCGAGTTTATCAAAAGTTCCGTGTCCCCAGAACAGTTTCCTGCCGACCGTTTGCCGGAAATCGCCTTCGTCGGGCGATCGAATGTCGGCAAGTCGTCGCTGATCAATTCGCTGCTGCATCGAAAGAAATTGGCCAAGGTCAGCAAGACGCCGGGGAAAACGCGCGCCGTCAACTTCTTCACTGTTCGCACGTCGGATCCGAAGCTGTCCATGTTGTCTCTGGTAGACTTGCCCGGATACGGGTATGCGAAGGTCTCCAAAACCATGCGTGCGCAATGGGGGCCGATGATCGAGCAATATCTCGAACAGCGGCAATCGCTCGGCGCGGTGATTCTGTTGATCGAGTCGCGCGTATGGATGCCGCAGGATGTCATGACGGTTCAGTGGGTACAATCCCTCGGGTGCGGACTCATCATCGTGCTGACGAAAGCGGATAAGTTGCGGCAGAGCGAGCGGAAACCGACTCTTACCGAAGTGCGCACCGCCTGCGGATTGACCCCGGAGGTGCCGATCCTCCTGTATTCGGCCGAAACGCATGAGGGGAGGGATGCATTGTGGGGGGAGATTCGCGCGCAGTTTAAAACTTGATCTCGATGTAGGCTTTGTTTTTCAGATCGGCCATCCAGACCTGATATTGGTCTTCCGTCTTCTGTTGGAACACCAGAGATTGGATTTCGGCCTTCACCTGTTCGAACGGGCGAAACTGACGCGGCTTCTTGTCGTCGACGCGCACGATGTGCAGCCCTTCGGCCGTTTCCACAATTCCCGTGATCTGTCCCACCGGCACCGATGCGAGCGCCTGCTCCAGCGTCGGAATCAATTCCCCTTGCCGGACCAGCCCCAGGCGTCCGCCGCGTGACGCGCCAGCTCCATCGGAAAAGCGCAAGGCCAAATCCTCGAAGGGCTCACCCTGTTTCAGGGTGGCCAGGAGGGCTTCGGCTCGCCCCTGAGCGACCGCGAGGCCGTCCGGCGTACGCGGTTTGATCAGGATTTGGCTCAGCTGATATTCCTCGGGGTAGGCAAAACGATCCTGGTGCTCCTGGTAGTACCGTTTCATTTCCGAATCTGCGACCATAATCAAGCCACGGACTTCCCGATCCACGACCCGCATCAATGTCAATTGGTCGCGGATACTCCTGGCGGTGTTGGGGTCGGCGCTGTCGAGGGTCTCTCCCTGTTTCTTCATTTCCTCCACCGCCTGCGTGACTTCCTGGTCGGACACATCCACGCCCTTGTTCTTCGCGGCTTGAAGTTGCAGTTTGCGCTCGATCATCTTCGTGACGCCTATGGCCTCCGCAGTTTTGAGGCGGCGCTCGAGGTCTTCCCCTTTGTAGAGTTTGCGGAGTCGCTCCTGTTCGGGAAGCAGGTCGCGTTTTAACTCAGAGAGCATGATCAGGTCCGAGTTCACGACCGCCACAATGCGATCTTCCAGTTTCGCGGCGTGTGCGGGATTGGTCGGCCAGAAGAGCAGCCCCACACAAAGAACCAGAGCGCCTATGGCCGGCCGGGCGGAGAACCGGGTGGCGGCGGGAGAAGAAGTCTGTCCTGTGAGCCCGGTGCAGTGCCTGATGGCGCGGACAGTCATATCGGCGAAAAAGAATCGGTCGTTCATAAAGGTAAGGGGATTGTACACAATCGAGACTTCAGAAAGGGAGCGATCTTATGCTGAACACGCTGGAAGGGTGAAGACGAAAGGCGGACAGGAATCCGGTGCGCAGGGGGTTAGGGACGTCCGGGCTCATCGGTCACATAACGGGCCGCGTCGGCCATGCGGATCGTGGCGCCGGTACGGAGTTCGGCGAAGACATCGTCGAGACGTTTCCGACGTTTTTCGGCCAGCAGTTCCTGCCGGAGTCGTTCGCGAGTGGCCTGGTCTGCCTGCAGGATTTCCGGCTCGAGCGGGCTGACCTTCATCAGGTAATAGCCTTTGTCGGTCTTGATCGGGTCGCTGAGCAGGCCGGGGTGCAGAGAGGGGATTAAGGCCTCGAGTTCCGGCTCCAGCAAGCCTTTTCGATAGGGACCCAGGTCACCGCCCTTGGCGCGACTGCGTTCGTCGATCGAATAACGCAGGGCGAATCGGGTGAAGTTGCCGCCGGCTTCCACCTGGCGTTTCAGATCTTTCGCGGCATAGACGTTCGGTAACAGCATGACCGAGACCTGCACCTTGGGATTGGCCAGGAGTTGATTGGCATGCCGTTCGAGATAGGCATCCAGTTCTTCCTTGGTGACCTCGACCTTGGTCTTGATCCGGTCTTTCAGCAGCTCATCCAGAATCAGCTGCTCGCGGTACCGCAACGTTTTCTCCCGAATCTCATCCAATTGATCCAGCCCCTGCTTGCGCGCCTCCTGCATCAGCAGCTCGCGCATGATCATTTCGTCTAGAAAGCGGCGCTTCCCGCCTTCCTTGTCGTATCGGGCGCGGGTGGCCTGTGATAGCTCCTCCCATCGGATGTCGAACTCGGCTTGGGTGATGGAGCGGCCGTTGATCATGGCGATCACCGGCTCTTCTTGCGGAGGTTCGGTACAACCGGCCAGCGATGCAAGCGCGCACAACCCCAGCGCGGCGCCGGTCAGTCGTGTTCGCCAGTGGGAAATCTGTGGTGTCTGCGGTGACGTCATGCGGTCGGGGCGGAGCATCCTCTGCGAAGATCAGGTGGAGCCGGTCCGTGGCTCTTGATTGTTGGTACCACAGACGTGGAGGGTTTGCAAGGTTGCGTTGAGTTCTGGAAAGACCAAACTCCAGTCGTCATGCGGCATCTGGAGTTCAAAAGACAGCGGCGACAGAAACCGCAGCCGTTTCTTGTATCGGTCCATGAGCGCCTGCACCGCGGTTTCCGGAACCTTGGCTTTGGGATCGAAGGTAATCACGACCCCGTGCGTCTGCTCGACGACGGAGCTCAACCGAAGCTGTTTGGCCAGCAACCGGATTTGCATCAGTTCGAAGAGTCGTTCGACCGGATCAGGGGGATGCCCATAGCGGTCTTCAATCTCTCCGTGCATGAGGGCGAGGTCGCCGAGTTGTCCGCAGGAAGACAGGCGTTTGTACAGCGAGAGGCGTTGATGGCTGTCGGCCACGTAGTCTTCCGGAATGTAGGCGGAGACGCTGAGACGCAGCGTGGGATCCGGCTCTTCCTCCACGACCTGGCCCTTCAACCGCTGGACAGCTTGTTCCACCATTTGCAGATAGAGATCGAGGCCGACGGCGGCGATATGCCCTGATTGTTGTTTGCCGAGCAGATTGCCCGCTCCGCGAATTTCCAAATCCGCCGCCGCGATACGGAAGCCGGACCCCAACTCGGTAAATTGCTGGATGGCGGTCAGCCGCTTCTGGGCGTCATCCGAGAGGTTGCCTTCATCCGGCACCAGGAAATGCGCATACGCCTGCTCGCCGCCACGCCCCACCCGGCCGCGCAACTGGTAGAGCTGGGCCAGCCCGAAGGTATCGGCGCGATTGACGATGATCGTGTTGGCGGTCGGCACATCGATGCCGGACTGAATGATAGCCGACGCGATGAGGATATCGGCTTCCCGGTGAAAAAATTTCAGCATCACGGCTTCTAACGGTTTGGAATCCATCTGGCCGTGCGCCATCACAATGCGCGCTTCCGGCACCAGTTCCTGGAGCCAGGCGCCCATGCGTTCCATGGTTTCGACGCGATTGTGGACAAAGTAGGTTTGCCCGCCTCGGCCGAGCTCGCGGAGAATCGCTTCGCGAATGGCTTTTTCGCTGAAGCGAAGGACCTGGGTGCGAATCGCCAGCCGCCCGGACGGGGGCGTGTCGATGATCGAGAGATCGCGCACGCTGGCCATGGTCATTTGTAATGTGCGTGGTATCGGCGTCGCAGTCAGGGTCAAGACATCGACCTGCGTGCGCAGCTGTTTCAGGCGCTCCTTGTGTTTGACCCCGAACCATTGCTCCTCGTCGATAATGACCAGGCCGAGGTTGCGGAATTGCACGTCCTTCTGGAGCAGCCGGTGGGTGCCGATGAGGACATCGACCAGACCGGCCGCCGTATCTTTGATGATAGCCTTGGTGTCCTTCGGGGATTGAAAGCGGGACAACAGCGCCACGCGTGTCGGGAACGGCGCGAACCGTTCGGCAAAATTGTCGTAATGCTGATGGGCAAGGAGCGTGGTCGGCACCAGCACGGCCACCTGTCTGTTTTCTTCGACGGCTTTGAACGCGGCTCGCATCGCCACTTCCGTCTTGCCGTAGCCCACGTCGCCGCAGACGAGGCGATCCATCGGTTTGGTCGAAGCCAGGTCGTTAGCGATGTCTTCGATCGCCTTCCGCTGATCCGGCGTTTCCTCATATTCGAAGGCCGCTTCAAACTCGTGGTACAGCATGCTGTCTTTGCCGTACGACGTGCGATGGACCAATTCCCGGTTGGCATAGAGATCGACGAGCTCGTGGGCCATCTCTTCGATGTCTTTTTTGACCCGCGCCGTCGTTTTTGCCCAGCTCGTGCCGCCAAGGCGGTCCAGGCGTGGCACATGGGCATCGGCTCCCGCATATCGTTGAACTTGGCTCAGCCGGTCGAGCGGCACATAGAGCTTGTCGGTTCCGGCGAATTCGAGCACCAGAAAGTCGCTGTCGAAGTCCTGCACCGAGAGCCGGCGCAGCCCCTGATATTTCGCGATACCGTACTGCATGTGAACGACAAAATCGCCGATGTTTAGATCTTCGAGGGAAGAGAGAAAGGTGGCCGCTTTGCTCTTGTGTTGCGGTTTGTGCCGGGCGCCCTTGGCGAACAGTTCCTCTTCGGTCAAAACCACGAGCCGCAAGTCGGGAGCAAGGAACCCGGCCGAGACCTCGCCGTTCAACACCGAGAACGGCGACTTGTGCGCGCCGCCGGCCGAGAGGGCCGAGGGTTTCCATTCCATCGCCGGTCGATCGTGTTCGCCGAACAGCGCGAGTAGCCGGCCGACTTGGCCCTGGCTGCGGGCGACCAGCACGACGGGACCGCCTTCGCGCAGGCGGTCGAGCACGTCCAACGTATGGCTGAACGCAGTGCCGCGCTGGCCAAGCCCAACGCTGGCCGGCGTTTGAGCCGGGCAGGTCAACACCGGATCCCAGCTCGCGTCCGGTGCGGTGACCGGCTCCAGGGCCAGGGTTGCATAGCCGTGAGTGGCCGTGACGATTTGATCCCATGTGAGGTACAACTGATCCGGAGTCGGATAAGGATTCGGATCCGTGCGATCCTCGTGACGCAGATATCCTTCTTCAATGGTCTCCCAACATTCCGCGGTGTGAGCCTGGAGAGCGCTGGGCTGGTCCAGCACCAGAACTGGCGGCTGAGGAAAATAGTCCAGGAGACTATCCATCGACCCATAGACAGACGGGGCATGCCATTCGGCATCCGCGGCCAGCGGCGCGAGAGCGTCGGGTGCATCATCGGGGCGAATCAATTCCCGCGCGGGCAATACCCAGGCTTGCTTGATCTTGTCGGTCGATTTTTGGGTGGCGGGGTCGAAAAAGCGGATCGATTCGATCGTGTCGCCGAGAAACTCCACTCGCAGCGGGTCGGGATAGGCCGTGGAGTAAATATCCACGATCCCGCCGCGAATGCTGAACTCGCCGGGGATTTCCACCACCGATCCCTTGCGATAGCCTAGGCGCAATAGGCTTGAGACCAGAACCTCCCGCTCCAGATCGCCGTTCGGTTGAAATTGCAGAATCGCGTCGGTGAAGACCAGGGCCGGGAGCACACGCTGCGTTAACGCGGGCACCGAAGTGAAGAGTACCGTGCGTGTCGTCGTGCAGAGCCGGTTGAGCGTCTGCATGCGGCGGGCGACCAGATCGATGTGGGGTATGGTTGATTCGTACGGCAGCGTTTCCCATTTCGGAAAGAGCGCCAGGTCGTCGCCCGACTGCCCGCAAAGAGTCCTGAAAAACAGGGTGTCCCGATAGAGGCGCTCCGCTTCGTCATCGGTCTTGGCCACCACCAGCCAGGAGCGGTCGGCCAGGGGCTGAGTCGGCGCGCTGTGCGTGAGGAGTGCGAGGCCGAAGCCGGCGGTCGATCCATGTAACCCCATCAGGCAGGGTTTGCCTGAGCCCGTGCGGAGGGCGTCTCGCGCAGGCGCGAGCCAGTTCGTGAGATGCAATGGCACGACAGGTGGCACGAAATCCTTACGCCGTGGTGGAGCGAATACGTTGTACCAGAGTTGTAGTCGATACGCCGGGGACAAGAGGAATGGTTTGGACGCGCCCGCCCCGCGCCTCGACCGTTTCCCGGCCAATGATGCGGTCGAGCGGCCAGTCTCCCCCCTTGACCAGAATGTCCGGCTGGAGAGCCGCGATGAGGGCGCCGGGATCCGGTTCCGGAAAAATGACCACATAGTCCACGCAGGCCAGCGCGGCGAGGACCTCGGCACGTTGGGCATCCGGTACGATGGGGCGATCAGCACCCTTGTGCAGGGCGCGCACGGAGCCGTCGGAGTTCACGCCGACCACAAGCAGATCACCCAGGTTGCGGGCTGCTTGCAAGTAGCGGATATGGCCGATGTGCATGAGGTCGAAGCAGCCGTTCGTAAAGACGACGCGGTGTTGCTGCCGACGTCGCTCTGCCAGCAGGGAGGCCAGTTCTTCTCGCGTGGTGACTTTTGTGGGTATCACGTTCAGCGTGGATCCAAATGCCCATCTTAACAGGATGAGGAAAAAGTCCGCTACCACGAATCCGCAGGGAAGGTGTGGCGAACGCGAGATCAGTCGGGTGTGGGACGTCTTGGTTTCCTCCTCCCGTCTTCACCTTGAGGAAGGGCGCCCAGGCGGACGACGCCGGTGCCATGTCGCTCGATCAGTCGATCCAGGGCGGCAACCGCATCGCGTTGACGGCGGTCGAATAGCGGTTCCGGAGCCGGTACCAGATCCGACAGGCCCAGACCCACAAGGCGATACCGCGATCGCGACTGTAATAGGTCCGCGAGGGCAAGTCGAATGTCCGGCCACATGTCCGGGTCATAGTTCAAGGGCGTCGAAAATTTCCGTTGCCGCGTGGTGATGCGGAAGTGCGAATCCTTCAGTTTTACGGTGAACGACCCGGCCGCCAGTCCCTCCAGCCGAAGATCATGCGTCAACGTTTCGAGAAATCCATGAATGATCGGCTCCAGTACGGCCGGATCGCTGGTGTCCTCGTCGAAGGTCGTCTCGTGACTCACGCTCTTGGCCTCGCGGTCGGCCACCACGGGATCGGAATCAATGCCGCGGGCGAGCGATTGAAACGCGGCCAGGCGTGTCCCAAGCAGGCTAAGGAGGGCTGATTCGAAGCGAGGGGCGAGCAGATCGCCGATCGTGCGCACCCCCAGGCGCTCGACGGCCTCTGTTGATTTCGGACCCATGCCGGGCAACGAGCGAATCGGCAGCGGGGCGAGAAATGCCGCCTCTGCCCCCGGTTCTATCACAGCCAGCCCGTCCGGCTTATGTGCATCGGCGGCGATCTTGGCCACGGTTTTGCCTGAGGCGAGGGCAATCGTGCAGCTGAGTCCTGTCGTATGGAGAATGTCGGTTTTGAGCACGTGGCCCAATGCTCGGGGATCGGGATGGCGGGTTTGTAGCCTGGTCGTATCTGTATAAAACTCATCGATACTCGTCCATTCGGTTTCAGGGAAGAACCGGTCCGTGACTGCTTGGAGTTGGCGGTGCAGGCGCGTGTACAGCGGCCGATCGGGCGGCACGAGGATCAACTGAGGGCAGAGGCGCAGCGCCTGAATGGTCGGCATGGCGGATCGCACACCGAATCGACGGACCGCATAACTGGCGGCGGCAATGATGCCACGTGGCGGCGGGCCTCCGACGGCAACCGGTTTTCCCGCCAATGACGGATCGGCGATCACGGCGGCCGATGCAAACATCGCGTCGATATCGCCGAAGAGAATTTGTCGGGACCAACGAGCGGACATGATACTTCAGGTCGAGTAAAATGGAAGGCCGACTTGCTGGCCGGTCGGAACAACCGGGAGCGGCTCCGGTTGTGGTCCGTCGTGAACGACGGCAAGCTCGCGGAGCGGTCCCCGGCATGCGCCGCACAAATGCCGACGTGGTTGAATGGTCCGACGTTGGCGCCGGTAGATGGAGCCGCAATGTTGGCAGCGCCAGGCATACTTGGCCAAGGCAGCCACCTCTGTGCCCAACGAATGATAGATCGTAATACCGAGGCCATCCTGATTCATGCGCGTCATCATGCGACGAAAATCCACACCATGATTCGGACGACGCTTGAGGACATCGTATTGCCACTGATGGATCATCTCGTGCGCCAGGGTCATGACCGTTTCGCGATCTCGGCCAGGGCTCTGAGATGGGAGGAGGACCGACGAGAGCCTGATGCACCGTCGTCGCTTCTGATCGTCGGTACTTTGTGCGCGCGCATGTCTCGGGCCGACCCTGCAGACAAACATGCCCGCAGAGGAGGTCAATCGACGGCTCCATTCGATCGGAATCGGAGGCAAGGCCCCCTCAAAATACCGGCGATTGAGATCAGTCCACATGGTGAGCAGCGGTTCGACAGAGGGTGCCATGGTAGTCGACGGTGATGTAGATGCCGAATGAGCGACAGGGCTCACCGCGTTGCTTCAGCGGCCGGACAATTCTTCAATGACCGCCGCGGCCAACAGCGGCACCATGATCTCATGGTGGCCGGTCAGGGCGTATCCTTTGCCGCCTTTTTGGGTGGGGCGGCGCACGACATTGGTCATGGGGCGATAGTGCGTGAGGAAATCCATATTGACCGTCGTGATGTTCGTCAACGAGTGGCCGAGATTCCGTCCGAGCGACACGGCTTTCAGGAATACTTCCGGCAGGATGACGGCAGATCCCAGGTTGAGGTAGACCCCGCCTTCCATGCGGGAGACCACGGCAGCCAAGCGGCGGAAATCGAGCAGCGATCCCGCACCGATTGCCGCGCCGTCCGCAGAAGGATGCATGTGGATGATGTCGGTACCGACAGCGACATGGACGGTGACAGGTAGACCTAGTCTGGCCCCGGTCGCCAGCAAGCTGGTCGCGCGGTTTGGAAACTGCTGCTTGTGTCGATTGATGTACAGGCCGAGTGACTCGCCCAGGCCCAGGCCTTCTTTCATGCCCAGGGTGATGGCTTCGTTGAGCATGCGGCCGGTTTCTTCCGCCATGCCGAATCGGCCGGAATCGATCTCCGCATCCACCTCTTCGGACGTGTGCCCCATGAAGGCCAGCTCGAAATCGTGGATGATGACGGCTCCGTTCATGGCCAGGGCCGTGACGATGCCGCGCTCCATGAGGTCCACCAGCAAGGGGCCCAGTCCCACCTTCACCACATGGGCGCCCATGCCGACAATCACCGGCTTGCCGCGACGATGTGCCTTGGCAATGGCCTGGGCCACCTCCCGCAGCGTTTTGACCGCCAGGATATCCGGGAGCGAGTCGAGAAAGCGCTTGAATGAGCGGCCGCCGGTCCAGACCTTGGCAAAGTTCGAAACCTGCACTTTACTGTGCCGACGCTGGAGCGGATAGGTCTTCAGTCGCGAGGCATCGATAGGCTTGATGATCGCAGGGGGCACCGATGCTGTCGCGAGTCGCTTACGCCGGGTTGGCAAGAACGTGATCCTCAATCAATTCGCAGAGCACATGGCCCAGTGTGATGTGGCTTTCCTGAATGCGAGCGGTCAGCGTCGAGGGGACCACAAAGGCATAGTCGACCATCCCGGCTAACTTGCCGCCTGAGCCACCGGTCCAGCCGATTGTGGTGAGGCCTAGGGCTTTAGCTGCCTCGACACCTTTCAATACATTCGGGGAGTTGCCGCTGGTGCTGATGGCGAGGGCCACGTCTCCCTGCTGCCCATGCGCGCAGACCTGACGGGCGAAGAGCTCCTCAAAACCATAGTCGTTGGCGATGCAGGTAATGGCCGCGATATCGGTGGCGAGGGCGATGGCCGGGAACGGGGCCCGTTCCCGTTTGTACCGTCCGACGAATTCAGCGGCGATGTGCGCGGCATCCGTTGCGCTGCCGCCGTTGCCGAAGAGCAAGACTTTGTGGCCGGTCCGAAACGCCTGGCCGATGAGCTGCGCGACCTGCACCATCTTGTCGGCATGGTCTCGGGCGAAGCGCCGCTTGATCTCGGCGCTCTCGTCGAACGCCTTGATGGCAAATTCTTTCATCGTGCGGAATTGTAGGGAAGCTCCAGGCCACTGTCAAACGACTGTCGAGAGCACTTACTTTCCGGACGGCGTGGGGGAAGACCGTTTCGTGATCATGTTCATGGCCAGCGTCAGCATGGAGCCGACATCCGAGACATTCGCCGGCAGCACGAGCGTATTGCTGGCTTTGGCCAGTTCCCCGAATTTGGTGATGTACTGTTCGGCGACACGCAATTGCACCGCTTCGTAGCCGCCGGGGATTTGGGTAGACTCGGCGACTTTGCGCAGCCCCTCAGCCGTCGCGCCGGCGATCGCCATAATGGCGGCAGCCGCACCCTCGGCTTCGTTGATCTGTTGCTGTTTTTTAGCCTCGGAGGCTTTGATGACCTGTTGCTTCTCGCCTTCCGCCTGGTTGATGGCGGCGTCCCGTTCGCCCTCGGAGGTCAGAATCACCGCGCGCTTTTCCCGTTCGGCGCGCATCTGCTTTTCCATCGCGGCCAGCACGTCTTTCGGCGGTGTGATGTTCTTGATCTCGTACCGTAGGACCTTCACGCCCCAGGGCTCCGTGGCCTTGTCCAATTCATTGACGACCTGGCTGTTGATGTTGGTGCGTTCTTCGAATGTGCGGTCGAGTTCGATTTTTCCGATCTCACTGCGGAGCGCGGTTTGGGCGAGCTGGGTGATGGCAAAGCGGTAGTCGCTGATGCCGTAGGAGGCCCGTTGCGGGTCCAGCACCTTCGAATAGAGAATGCCGTCGACGCCGACCTGCACGTTGTCGCGGGTGATGCAGATCTGCTCGGGAATATCGATGGCCGTTTCCTTAAGGGAGTGTTTGTACTGGACGCTGTCGAGGAAGGGCCAGAGGATGTGAAATCCGGCTCCGAGGGTGCGCGAGTATCGGCCGAGGCGTTCGACGACGTAGGCGCTCTGTTGCGGCACCACCCGCGCTGTTTTGGAAATGACGAGCAGGACGAGTCCTGCAAGGAATATGACCACCCACAGTCCGCCTGGCATTCCGCTATCCTCCATGATGGTGCGACCTCATTCAGGTTTGATCCATAGGGTGATGCCGTCGACGTGATCGACGAGGCTGCGTTGTCCCTTGGCGAGTGGCCTGTCGCCGAGGTTGTGTGCATTCCACGTGCTGCCCCGGCATTCCGCTTTGCCGCGGCCGTCGGGAGGAATATCCTCCAGGACGATGGCCGTTTCCCCGCCCATCGTATCGACCGGTGAGAAGTCACCTCGATCGGGTCTCATCAGACGGCGGAGCGGCGGGCGAAGCGCAATCAGGGAGCCGATTGAGAAGACAGAGAACAGGAGCCAGGACATCCATTCACTATGGATGACTTCCAGGCCGACCAGTGCGCCGACGACCAGCGCCCCGATGCCGAAGAACAGCATGTAAAACCCGCCGGGCGTGACAATTTCGCTGCCGAGCAAAAATAACCCCAGAAAGGCCCAGAGCCACCAGGTCATCGCACCTCCTCAGTCGGCACCGCCCGCGGAATTACAAAGGAATTCACGCGAAAGTCTAAGCGTCTTTCCCGGGAGCGTCAAGGATTGTAAGGAAAGCCTCGTTCATTGAAGCGGCCGTACTGCAGTGGTATAGTCCGCCGATTATGCCTGCGGATACTCCCGTCAAAGCCCTCATTCTTGCCTTCACCGACGCGCCGGCGCTTGCGGCCTACGTCATCAACCGGTTGCAGCCGGAATTGCTCTGTTTTTTTGTGCCGGAGGCGGCGAAAACGCAGGTCGAAGAGGCCGTGCAGCCGCTGGTGCAGCAAATGCCGAAGCGCTGGGATTGGGTCGTCACGCCCGATCCGGCCGACGTCATCGCCTGCCATCAGGCCTTGTCGCGAACCATTCACGATCTCTTGCGCACCTGGGCGGTGCAGGTGGGAGAACTGGTGGTCGATCTGACCGGTGCGACCCCGGCCATGGCTGCGGCACTGGCGACGGCGAGCCAACCCTGGACCTCGCGGGTGATCAGTCTGGTCGAGGCAACAGGCCGGGAGGAGAGCGAGGAGATCCTCATTGACGGTCTTGCCAAACATTGGCTCCAGGGAAATCCCTGGGATGAATCGGCGGCGGTGGTGCGTCGTGAGGCCAGTGAGGCGTTTAATCAGGGGTCGTTCAGAGCCGCCGCCACGTTGTTCCATACGTTGGAAGCTCGGGTGAGTGGGGGACAGAAGCCGCTCTATCGCGCCCTGGGAGAACTCGCGCTGGGGTATGGCCTGTGGGAGCAGTTTCACTATCGCCAGGCCTGGGAAAAGCTCAAGACCTCGCTGAAAGCGCTCGACATGGCCTCGCTCTGGGGCGGGCCGCCGGGGTTAAAATCGCTTCTGCCCTTGATCAAGGCCAATAGCGGCTTTTTGGAAAAGATGGTGCTCGACCCTGCTGAAGTCAAAGAAGGTGTCGTCCTCGATCTGCTGGCCCACGCCTATCGCCGCGCCCATGTGGACCATGACTATGAGCGTGCCATGGTGGCCCTCGTGCGCGCATTGGAAGCCTGCGCCCAGCGGCAATTGTTCAAGCAGTACAAGATGAAGACCTGGGATGTGCAGCCCGAACAGTTGCCGGACGCCTTACGCGAAACCTGCCGGACCTGTCATCTCGATGATGTGGACGGGAAGTATAAACTGCCCTTGCCGAGTCAGTTTCGGGCATTGGCCGGTCTCGGCGATCCATTGGGACAAGCTTTTCTCCGCGACTGGCCCAGGATGAAACCGCTCCTCGATGCAGCCAATCACGCGGTGTTGGGTCACGGATTCGAAGCCGTCAAGGGCGAGCGGGTGCAGCAGCTGACCGATGTGGTGATGAAGCTCACCGGCGTGAGCGAGTCTTCGCTGCCGAAGTTTCCGACGCTGAGTCTCTAGCCGACCGTTGTTCGTGAAGCGTGAAGCGCATCTCGGTGGGCTTGGGCGTCGGGATGGACAAAAGACGAACGACGATGGACATTCGCATCTACTATGAGGACACTGACTGCGGCGGGGTGGTGTATTACGCGAACTATCTCAAGTATTTTGAGCGGGCGAGGACGGACTATCTCGAGGCGCGAGGGCTATCGGTGGCAGGCCTGCGTGATCGGGGGACGCAATTCATGGTCGTACATGCGCAGCTGGACTATCGGTCGCCGGGTCGGTATGGTGACACGTTGGTGATTGAGACGACCTTGGCGAATGTAGGCCAGGCCTCCGTCACCTTTGCGCATGTGATCCGTGAACAGGCGAGCGGGCGTCTTGTGGTCGAGGGTTCGGCCAAGCTGGTGACGGTGGATGAGCAGCTGAAAGTGAAGCGGCTCGACAAACCCACCGTGGCTGCGTTACAAGGACCTTCAGGCGCGAGGAACTAATGGATAAACTCGGCACATGGCTGGCGGTGACGGGCGTGGCGATTGGCTTCGTCGTTCTTGCATGGTTGCTCTTTTCCGATAATCCTGCCGACAAGAAAAAGAAAAAATAGCGGTCATTGCCACGCTGTATGCTCGTTTCTCCCTGCGAGGAATCAATCCCTCTCTCCGTTCCGAGTCTCGTTCGCGCAAGCCGTGTGCACGGAGGCTAACGTGCTTCTCAAGGGTCCTAGTCATCCAAAGGGACCGCCCTGGCTCGGCTGCGGAGAAACTCCAACAGTGGATCGAGTCGGGGTACTGTGCTCATGTCATCCACCAACGCGCGCAGGGTCTTCCCGGCCTCTTCGACCACCACCTCATAAGTGGTCAGATCACGGCCGCGTTCGTCTTTCCGGACTCCGATCTCCTCTAGCCCGGCTTGTTCCACCAAACTGATCAACCGGAGCCTATCGGTTTGCGAAAGCACGGTGGTATCCAGGTCGCATCCGAAGACGAGACCTCCAAATCCTCCCGTTTGGCGGAAGCGTACCTTCATGAAGTCAGAATCCTACGGTTTTCCAGGCTTTCACCAAGGCCTTATGTTCGGTACTGCCTGCGCCATAGAGGGTGGACGCCGTCTCTGTGGAGCTCTCGACCATGTCGCTAAACCGGCTGGTGGAGGTCAGTTTTATTAACGTTTTGTACCAGATTCGGCCGGCACGCTCCCAGGCCTTTCCCCCGATCTCGTTCGCCACCAGGTAGAACGCGTGATTGGGGATGCCGGAATTGATATGCACTCCTCCATTGTCGCTTGAGCCG
>WBZN01000492.1_pt1 | contig 31057 bp, 21 predicted proteins | sample 5204281 | NCBI WGS metagenome assembly WBZN01 (sample SAMN12344347, study PRJNA552823) | activated sludge metagenome | biome: Activated sludge suspended growth; feature: Nitrification reactor; material: Wastewater; isolation source: activated sludge from nitrification reactor of wastewater... | reverse complement strand
AGCCCAGTCGCGGAAGGTCGAGCGGAAGCCGTGGGCGGTGATGTCGAGCTTCATGCGCCGCAGTAGCATCAGAAAGGCCATGTTGCTGATGGGCTTGTCGCCAGAGCGCGCAGGAAACATCAGCGGGTTGTCGCCGGTCAGCTTGCGCAATTCCTTGAGGATGTCCAAGGCGCGACACGAGAGCGGCACGACGTGCTCGACGCCGGCCTTCATGCGCTCTTTCGGCACCGTCCAGGTCTTGGCTTCACGGTCGATCTCGGTCCAGTACGCATTGATGACTTCGCCTGTGCGTGCCGCCGTCAGGATCAGGAGCTCGAATGCGAGTTTGGTGATGGTGTCGGCTTCGCGGGCACGAAGCTTGATGATGAAGCCGGGCATGTCGTCGATGGGGAGCGCCCTCATATGCTCGACCTCGTCTGTCTGGCGCGGAAGCACCTTCTCGACGCCCTCGACGGGATTGTCGCCGGTCCTCAGGTTGTGCGCCTTCGCCCAGTCGAAGATGAATTTGAGCCGCTGACGAAGACGGCGTGCGGTCTCGGGTTTCTTGAGCCAGACCGGCTGCAAGACGCGCAGGATGTCGGGCCGCCCGATGGTGGCCATCGGCTGGTCGCCGATGACGGGATACGCCCAGACCTCGACGGTGCGGAGCCATTGATAGCGATGCTTGTCGTTGCGCCACGTGGACTTGTGCTCGTCAAAAACGCGCTTCGACACGGCGCGGAACGTGGTCCCATTCTGCGCGCGTGGACGCGCGGTCAGGGGGTCGCCGCCCTTGCGCGCTACGGTGCGCAGCTCACCCGCGACCTGGCGAATGTCGGCGAGGCTCGTGTGCGCGATGTTACCGAGTCCGATGTCGCGGCGGCGTCCGTGCACGACGACACGCAAGAGCCAGCGTTTGGCGCCAGTGTCGTCGACCTCCAGATAGAGGCAATTGCCGTCCGGATAACGGCCCGGCGTCCTGAGATTGCGGACCGCGATCGCGGACAGCCGCTGCGTCTTGTGTGGACCCTTGGTGCGATGTTCTTGGCGCAAGCCTCTGACTCCGCTTCCAGAAATGGATACAGAAAGAGAACAAAATCACCCCACATTTCACCCCACATTCTGTCGCCGGTAGCGATGAAATGGGGTGATACCGGATGATGACTCGTGCTCTCTGGTAGCGAGAATAGTGGCATGAAATTGCGGCGAAATATACGAACTAAAGAGTCGAAACGAGACGCCATGAGACGACTTGAGAATGGCCGTTCGATTCCCCTCGGCTCCACCAATAATCCTAGTCGATGTTCCCTACCTGGCGACGTCTGAAAGGGCATGGCGGAACCTTCGCCTGAGCGACGGCGACTTCCACGGCCTCGACGTGGAGCAGCCCATCGACCTGCGCGTCACAGTTGGCCGCCTAGACGACAGCCTCAAGAACCTTGAGGCCTAGGCCTCTATCTGCTCGGCCTGGACCGGCGCAACCGGAATTGAAGGGCTGAAGTTATCGGGCGAGTTCGCGACCGAGGATCAGTGATACGATCCCTGTTTGTCGCCGGGACGAGTCAATTCACTCGCAAATCTGTGCCCAAGTCAATCCGAACCGGGCGAGGTACTTCTTCAGGCGATCGGCGTCGTTGGTGGATGACTTCGCCTCGCGCGAAGCGGCAAACAGGCGGCGTCCGGCATCGCTCAGCGAGCGCGAGGTGCGGCACGCGGCAACGACGAAAGCAAGTTGCACGCGATCGAACAGATCGATCTTTTCGAGCTGTTCTGCGCCGAACAGGCTCTCCAAAATGCCGTCGTCGCGATTGCGCCCGGACGCGGTCCACTTGCGCTTGAGGCGCTCGATTTCATCCTCTACAAGCCCCTCGTCGATCCGACCCGATGGCGCAAGCGTCGCCATCCGCGTGATGGACGCCGCAAGATCGCGGAAGTTCGCGGTCCATACCGCTGTAGGGGACGTGGCGAAGTCGAGATAGCGCGCGCGAGCCTCCTTGTTGAAGGTGACGGCGTCGCCACTGACGCGCGCATGCCGCGCAAGCTCGTAAGTGATGTTCGGCTCGATGTCTTCGCGTCTGTCCTTCAGACAGGGCAGCGAAAAAGTCCAAAGGTCGAGACGCGCGAGCAAATCCTCGCGGAATTGACTTTTCGCGACCGCAGCAGATAGGTCGCGATTGGTGCCGGCGATCAGCTGGAAGTCACTCGTTGCTTCCCTGTCCGAACCGACGGGAAGGAAGCGCTTCTCCTCTATCGCACGCAGGATCATCGCCTGCTCGTCGAGCCCAAGTTCGCCGATCTCGTCGAGAAAGAGGATGCCGCCGTTGGCCGCGCGCAGTAGCCCGGGCCGGTCATTCATCGCACCTGTGAACGCGCCCTTCACGTGACCGAAAAGCGCCGACATGGCGCTGTCGCCGCGCAAGGTCGCGCAGTTCACCTCGACGAACGGACCCTTGAGCTGATGCCGCGCTTCCTTCAATTCGAAAATGCGCCGCGCAAGCTGCGACTTGCCCGCGCCTGTCGGTCCGGTCACCAGGATCGGCGCCTTCGAACGGATGGCGACTTGTTCGATGCGATCGATCATCCGATTGAATGCGGCGTTCTTCGTGTCGATGCCCGATTTGAGAAACGCTGTCGCTTCCGTCTGCTCGGCGCGAAAGCGTGTGGCGATTTTATCGTAACGCGAAAGATCGAGATCGATAATGCTGTAGGTACCGAGCCCGCCATCCTTCCAACGCTTGGGCGGGGAAACCTGCAGGATGCTGCCGGGGATGAGTCGCGCTTCGGTGAGCAGGAACCAGCAAATCTGACCGACGTGGGTGCCGGTCGTGATGTGGACGAGGTAATCCTCGGCATCGGTATCGAAGGAATAGCTGCGCGCGAAATCATGAAGCGCAGCATAGACTTCCTCGAAATCCCACGGGTCTTTGAACTCGATGTGCCGCCGCACAACCTTTGTTGCGGGCGAGACCTGAGCGATGTCCTTCTCGATGCGTTCGGCAAGCGCGTTGTGCGTCCGGCTGTGCAGCAGCTCGAAGCGATCGATCAGCAAGTCTTCATGCTGACAGAGCGCGATCGACGGCCGCCATCGCTGCCAGCGATCGGGATGCTTGCCCTGGTCGAGCGTAGTTCCGAGGAAGCCGATGACGATGCGGCGTTTCATATTTAAATTTATACCATCATATATATTCGTATTTCAACAGATACGTTTTTTTGAGTTTTCGTGTCCCGGTCATTTGGCGACAAGAAGAAATTTTCTTCGTTATAACAATGCATTATCTTCTCTCCGGCCGGGCGCAATATAGACTGGCACATCCGCTGCAATACGGCATGGCATCAGGCTCTTTCGAATGGATCATTGCCATGGCCAACAAGTCTCTTTTCGCCTCCTACGCCGGCAAGCTGCTCGCCCGGCCCAACGCCAAGAATAGCGAGGGCGCCCCTGCGTACGCGCTCGAGCCGCGCGCAAAGCTCGCCCAGCTCGCCGTAACGGGTACGCTTTCGCCGACGTTCTACGCGTCGGGCGCAACGCAGCTTGCGGACGTGATCGAGCTTGCGGCCAAGGTCGAGCCCGCGTTCATCGCCAAGGCCGCGATCTACGCCCGCAGGAAGGGGCAGATGAAGGACATGCCGGCGCTGCTGCTCGCGGTGCTGTCGGGTCTCGACGCCCGTCTCTTCTCGCTCGCATTCCCGCGCGTTGTCGACAACGGCAAGATGCTCCGCACGTTCGTGCAGATCATGCGCTCGGGCACCGCGGGGCGGAAGTCGCTCGGCTCGCGGCCGAAGCGGATGATCGAAGGCTGGTTGAACAACGCCACGGATCGCCAGATTTTGCAGGCTGCGGTCGGCCAGTCGCCGTCGCTTGCCGACGTGATCAAGATGGTGCACCCCAAGCCCGCGAACGCGGCGCGCCGGGCGCTCTATGCCTACTTGATCGGCAAGCCGTACGATGTTGCGCTGGTGCCTGAGGCGGTGCGTGCATTCGAAGCCTTCAAGCGCGATGCCTCGGCCCCGGTTCCGGACGTGCCGTTCCAGATGCTGACCAGCCTGGAGCTGACGCCGGAACACTGGGGGGCGATCGCCAAGACCGCCGGCTGGCAGATGCTGCGCATGAACCTGAATACGTTCGACCGCCAGTGCGTGTTCGCGATTCCCGGCATGGCCGAGGAAATCGCTGGCCGCCTGAAGGACGAAGCCGAGATCAGGAAGTCGCGGGTCCTTCCGTACCAGTTGATGATGGCCTACATGGCCGCCAGCAACGACGTGCCGGGCATCGTTCGCGAGGCGCTGCAGGATGCGATGGAGATCGCGATCGCCAACGTTCCGGCGATTGCGGGCAACGTCGTGATCTGCCCCGACGTGTCGGGCTCGATGTCGTCGCCGGCAACGGGCTACCGCAAGGGCGCCACTTCGGCGGTGCGCTGCATCGACGTTGCGGCGCTGGTCGCGGCGGCGATGCTGCGGGTGAATACGTCGGCGCGCGTGCTTCCGTTTGAAGGCCGCGTTGTCGACGTACAGGTGAACCCGCGCGATACGGTGATGACCAACGCTGCGAAGCTTGCCGCGATCTGCGGCGGCGGAACGGATTGCTCGGCGCCGCTCGCGAAGCTCAATGCCGAGCGGGCGAAGATCGACCTCGTCGTCTTCATCTCGGACAACCAGTCCTGGATGGACGCGCGGACGGCCGATCGCACGGGGCTGATGACGGAGTGGACGAAGATCAAGGCGCGCAACCCGCATGCCAAGCTCGTCTGCGTCGACATCCAGCCCTACGGCACGACGCAGGCGCCCGAGCGCGACGACGTGCTGAACGTCGGCGGGTTCTCGGATGCCGTGTTCGAGGTGATCGAGGCGTTTGCTTCGGGTAAACTCGGGCCGGCGCATTGGGTCGGCGAGATCGAGAAGATCGCGCTTTAGAATCTCGCGCGGGGCGGCTGGCTTTCCGGAGAAGAGTCGCCCCGCGCAACCAAAACTCCGGGGGGAATGCCTGCCTGGGACTACATTCGCTGTAACCGAGAACGTCTCGGGCGCCACGAACTCGTCCCCCCGGCCGATTTTCCTTCTCTCTTTAAGGGGAAGGTGCCCCCGAAGGGGCGGACGAGGGGGCTGTTGCGTTTGACAGTCGCCTCGCCCAGGCCCTCTCCCCACGGGGAGGGGGATAGAAGTGAATGAACCTGGCGACTGCCTCGCGGGACTACATTGCAAAAAATGTCGCGTCTCGTGAAACACAACCTCGTCGCCAGGACTGCTTTAATTGCCCCTTGCGACTCCCCTTCGGGGAGCCGGCCGCAAGGCGCAACCAAGAAAGCCGTGACGAATGCCGATGGAACTACATCGTAGCTGGACGACCGGGTCGCAGGTTCGAATCCTGCCGGTGTCTCGCAAGAGATGCCGTAGCTCAGAGGTAGAGCAGGTGCCAACGGACCTGGCTTCGGCCAGACTTTGGCAAACGTTTCATCACTCTCGTCGTCACGGCCCTTAAATTGCGTACTGCGTGGCGGACACTCCGGGCAAATGCTAGCGGGAGTACATCCACCAAAGCCTAAGAGCGATGGCGTGTGGAGCACGCCACCGGATGTCCGGAGCTCGCCTCTCGCCCCTTTCGTTACCCGGGGTGCCCGCCGTGCAGAACGTCCGCCTAGAGTCAACTGAGAGAAATGCCATGCGCCACTCGTTCGAACTTCTTGCCGATCGTCATGCTCCCGCCGCAGCTGCAGAAGGTGCAATCGCGCCCGTAAAGATGTGGACGCGCGGCGTGCCGGTCGAAGCCCAGGCCGCACAGCAGCTTATGAACACGGCGACGATGCCGTTCATCTTCAAGCATCTCGCTGTCATGCCCGACGTGCATTTCGGCATGGGTTCGACGGTCGGCTCCGTGATCCCGACCAAGGGCGCGATCATTCCGGCCGCGGTCGGCGTCGATATCGGCTGCGGAATGATGGCGTGGCAATTGACGCTCTCGGCCAAGGATCTCCCCGACAACCTCGCGGAGATTCGCTCCAATATCGAACGCGCCGTGCCGCACGGGTTCATCACGACGCCGGGCCGCTCGTTGAAAGGCGGCTGGGAGATCGTGCCGAATTCGGTCGGTACGCGCTGGCGCGCGCTCGAAGAGCGGTACGCCCGCATCCTCGAAAAGCATCCGAAGATCGCGCACAAGCGGCCCGCGCATCAGCTCGGCTCGCTCGGCACGGGCAACCACTTCATCGAGCTTTGTCTTGATGAGAACGATGCCGTGTGGGTGATGCTTCATTCAGGCTCGCGCGGGCCCGGCAACACGATCGGTCAATATTTCATCGAGTTGGCGCGGGAGGATATGAAGACTCACTTCATCAACCTCCCCGACAAAGATCTCGCTTACCTTTCGGAAGGCACGGAGCACTTCGATGATTACTTCGAGGCACTCATGTGGGCGCAGGACTATGCGTGGGAAAACCGTCAGGCGATGATGGAGGCGATCTTGCGCGTACTGCGCGAACACTTGCCGCCGTTCCAGATCGGCGCGCAGGCGGTGAACTGCCACCACAACTACGTGGCGCGGGAGAAGCACTTCGGGCACGACATTCTTGTCACGCGCAAGGGTGCCGTTCGCGCGGCCGATGGCGTGATGGGCATCATCCCGGGCTCAATGGGCGCGCGCTCGTTCATCGTGCGCGGCAAGGGCAACCTCGAGAGCTTCTGCTCGTGCTCACATGGCGCAGGCCGCGTCATGTCGCGCACGCAGGCGAAGAAGCAGTTCACGCTTGCAGATCATGCGCGCGATACGGCGGGCATCGAATGCCGCAAGGACGCCGACGTGATCGACGAAACGCCGAAAGCTTACAAGGATATCGACGCCGTGATGGCAGCACAGGCCGATCTCGTGGAGATCGTGCATACGCTGCGCCAGGTCGTGTGCGTGAAGGGATGAGACATGCTTCTAATTGACGGCAGCCAGGGCGAAGGCGGCGGGCAGGTGCTGCGCACGGCCTTGACGCTCTCGATGATCACGGGCGAACCGTTCGGCATCGAGAACATTCGCGCTGGCCGCAAGAAGCCGGGCCTTCTGCGCCAACATCTGACGTGCATCGAAGCCGCGTCGGCGATTTCCTCTGCTGAGATCACCGGCGCGCACCTTGGTTCGCGCGCGCTGAAGTTTGCGCCGCGCGCCATCAAGGGCGGGACCTACAAGTTTGCCATCGGCTCGGCGGGCTCGACCGCGCTCGTGTTCCAGACTGTGTTTCTGGCGCTGCTCACGGCGAAAGAAACGTCGTCAATCGAGCTTTCGGGCGGAACCCACAATCCTTCCGCGCCGACGTTCGACTATCTCGAGCGGGCCTTTTTGCCGCTGCTCGCGCGCATGGGTGCCAAGGTCGAAGCACGTCTCGAGCGGCACGGATTCTATCCCGCAGGCGGCGGATGCTGGCGTGCGCGAGTCGAGCCTTGCGCCGCGCTCAAGCCGATCGAGATATTGGAACGCGGTGTTCCGGCCGCGTGTCAAACGATCGCCGCGGTCGCCAACATTCCCTTCGATGTGGCCGAGCGCGAGGTGGCGACCGTTCTCGACCTCATGACTTGGCCGAAGGAGCGGGCGAACTGCCGCGCGGTCGAGGCCGACGGGCCGGGCAACGTCGTTCAGGTGGAACTAGGTTCGGAAAACATCACGGAAATTTTCACCGGCTTCGGCGAACGCAGAATGCCGGCCGAGACCGTGGCCGCAAACGTAGTCGACGAGGTGCGCGCATATCTGGCCGCCGGCGTACCGGTCGGCCCGCACCTCGCCGATCAGCTGCTCCTGCCGATGGCACTTGCGGGGGGCGGTGCATTTTTCACACAGCACCCGACCGCGCATACCCGCACCAATATCGAGATCATCGAGAAGTTCCTGCCGCTGTCCTTTAAGCTCAAGGAAGAGGCGAAGGGCCGTTGGCGGATTTCGGTCGAAGCATGATACTGAGACCGGCATGATTGACGATAGCACCACCGTCTCGCCCGAGATGACCGCTCATATCTGCGCCACGCTCGATCGCGTCGCCAGCGGAGAAGGCGTGCGCATACTGTTTGCCGCGGAATCGGGGAGCCGCGCCTGGGGCTTTGCCTCTCCCGACAGCGACTACGATGTACGCTTCATCTATGTGCACCCACGCGATTGGTATCTCTCGATTGCGGAGGATCGCGACGTTCTTGAGCGCCCGCTTGATAGACGGCTTGTAGATCTCTCCGGGTGGGATTTGCGAAAGGCCTTGCGGCTCTTCCTCAAATCCAACCCGGCATTCTACGAGTGGCTGACGTCGCCGATAGTCTATTTCGACAACACGACTTTTGCCCCGGCTGCGCGCGCACTGTTCGAACGGCACGCAGATCTCGATGTCCTGGCGCATGCTTATCATAGCATCGCAAGCGGACAGCTCTCCGGCGGCACCGGTTCCGAGGTTAAGCTCAAGCGCTATTTCTATGCGATCCGGCCGCTGCTCGCCCTACAATGGATTAATGAGCGCCAGTCTCTTCCGCCGATGAACCTGCAGCAGTTGATGTCCGGCGTGCAACTCGTAGCGGACGTTCGCGACGCAATTCTGCACCTGCTCAATCGAAAGCAGGTAACGCCCGAACTGGGCAAGGGGCCGCGCATCGCAATCCTCGAAACCTGGATCGGTGAGGGCCTCGACGGACTCAATCCTGCAACACGCCCGCACGTCCGGAGAGCGCAATCAAGCGCCTTGGAGGATGCCAACGCTTTGTTCGCGCGCATCGCCGGGCTCTGATCTCGCCTAGCCGAGACTTTCCTCCAGTTCGCACGTGGGCTAACTAAATTGCAATCTGCTACTCCGGTCCTTCATTCATGTATCTCGAAATTTCGACCACACACCGCCCCGCGACGGATCTCGGCTTCTTGCTGCACAAGAACCCGAACCGCCTTCACCAGCTTGACCTCGCATTCGGCAAGGCTTGGCTATGCTTCCCCGAAGCAACGGAAGGGCGGTGCACGGCGGCGCTGATTCTCGATGTCGATACGGTCGGCCTGGTGCGCGGCAAATCGGGCGGCGATGGCCTGATGCAGCAGTATGTAAACGATCGACCCTACGCCGCCTCTTCGTTCCTAAGCGTTGCCATGGGCCGCATGATCCGCGAAGCGATTTCGGGCCGCTCAAAAGAACGCCAAGAGCTGGCCGAGACAGCGTTGCCGCTTACCATTCGCGTTGCTCCCCTTCCGGCGCGCGGCGGCCCCGATCTTCTGCACCGGCTGTTCGAGCCGCTCGGCCATTCGATTACCTGCGAGCCAATTCCGATGGACGCCGTGCGCCGGGATTGGGGCGCCAGCCCTTATGTCACGCTCATGATCTCCGGCACGATTCGACTCTCCGACTTGCTCTCACACCTCTATGTCCTCATTCCCGTACTCGACGCGCGCAAGCACTATTACGTCGGCGACGACGAACTCGAGAAGCTTCTCGCACGTGGCGAAGGTTGGCTAAAAAGCCATCCCGAGCGCGAGCTGATCGTCTCGCGCTACCTCAAAGGCCGCTCGACACTTGTCCGCGAGGCGCTCGCGCGGTTGACGGAGGGAGAAGACGCGGAGCCCGAAACGGCGCTCGATAATGCGAAGAAAGACATCGCCGAAGAGGCTATCGAGAAGCCCCTGCGTCTGCATGATCACCGGCTCGATGCCGTCGCAGACGCTTTAAAGCGGCTCGGCGCGGCGCGCGTTCTGGATCTCGGGTGCGGCGAAGGTAAATTGATCGGACGTCTTATCAAAGAGAAGCAGTTCGCCGAAATCGTCGGCGTCGAAGTGTCGAGCATCGCGCTGGCCCGCGCCGCCGACAGGCTAGAGAGACTGCCGGACCGTGTGCGGGCGCGCGTCAAATTCCTGCAAGGCGCGCTTATCTACCGCGATGCGCGGCTGCGGGGTTACGACGCGGCGGCGCTTGTCGAGGTCATCGAGCACATCGAGCCCGAGCGCCTCATTCATATGGAACGCGCCGTCTTTGGCGATGCCGCGCCTCGCGCTGTCATCGTAACGACGCCGAATGCGGACTACAACGTGCTCTTCGAAAAGCTCTCGGCCGGTCAGTTCCGCCACGCCGATCACCGCTTCGAGTGGACCCGCGCCGAATTTTCAGATTGGTGCGCGCGCATTGCCAAGACCTATGGATACGAGGTGTCGTTAGAACCCTTGGGTGACATTCACGAGAGCCACGGCGCGCCCTCGCAGATGGGGATTTTCTGCAAATGAAGCTCGACATCCCCGAATTCACCGTCGTCGTTCTGATCGGCGCATCCGGGTCCGGCAAGTCGACCTTCGCGCGCAAGCATTTCCTTTCGACCGAGATCGTCTCGTCCGACATTTGCCGCGGCCTTGTCAGCGACGACGAGAACGATCAGGCCGCGACTGGCGACGCGTTCGATCTGCTCTACGCAACACTCGAAATACGCTTGAAGCGGCGCAAATTGACTGTGGTGGACGCCACCAACGTCCGGGCCGAGGACCGTAAGCGCATCATCACGCTTGCCAAGAAGTGGCACACGCTGCCGACGGCAATCGTCATCAACCCGGGCGAGGACGTCTGTCATGAGCGCAACAGATCCCGGCCTGACCGCGATTTCGGTCCACATGTTGTTCGCAATCAGACGAGCGCGCTGCGGCGCAGCCTGCGCGGCCTGAAACGTGAGGGCTTCGGCCACGTCTACATTCTGGAGACGGCCGAGGAGATCGCATCCGCGTGCGTCAACCGCATGAAACTGTGGACCGACAAGCGCGATGAAAAAGGCCCGTTCGACATCATCGGCGACGTTCACGGTTGCTGCGACGAACTTGAGGCGCTGTTGAAGAAACTCGGCTACGCGATTGCAAAGACCGACGAGCCGGGACATTTAGTCCGCTATTCCGTTACGCCGCCCGAAGGACGCAAGGCGGTCTTCGTTGGCGACATTGTGGATCGCGGGCCGCGCACGGGCGACAGCCTGCGTCTCGTCATGGACATGGTCGACGCCGGTACAGCCCATTGCGTTGTCGGAAACCACGAAGCAAAGGCCGAGAAGTGGCTTTCTGGCCGCGACGTGAAAATTGCGCACGGGCTTGCCCTTACGATCGATGACCTGAACGCCGGCGGCGATACGTTCAAGGCACGCGTGAAGAAATTCATAGGCGGTTTGAGAAGCCACTACATGTTCGACGGCGGCCGCCTCGTGGTGGCCCATGCCGGTATCAAGCAGGAGATGCAGAACCGGGCATCGAGCGCCATTCGCGCGTTCTGCATGTATGGCGAGACGACGGGTGAAAACGACGAATTCGGCCTACCTGTGCGGCACAACTGGGCCGCCGAATACCGTGGCGACACGCGCGTCGTCTACGGGCACACGCCGGTGCTCGAAACCGAATGGCTGAACAACACGCTCTGCATCGACACGGGCTGCGTCTTCGGCGGCAAGCTCACGGCATTGCGCTATCCCGAGATGGAACTCGTCAGCGAGACCGCGCGCAAGGTACATTGCGAGCCGGTTCGTCCGCTGGCACTGCCGGCTGGTTTCCTCTCTGCACAGCAGGAGCACGACGATACGCTTGATATCGCCGATGTCTTAGGCAAGCGCATCCTGACCTCGCGCCATTCGCACTCGATCACCATCCGCGAGGAAAACGCTGCGGCCGCGCTAGAAGTCATGGTTCGCTTCGCCGTCGACCCCAAGTGGCTCATCTACCTGCCGCCGACCATGTCGCCCTGCGAAACGTCAAATGAGCCCGGATTCCTGGAACATCCAGCTGAGGCGTTGAGCTTCTACGAGCGGGCCGGCGTTCGCCGCGTCATCTGCGAGGAAAAGCACATGGGCTCGCGCGCCATCATCGTCTTCGCCCGGGACAGCGATGCAGCGCGACGCCGCTTTGGCGTCACGACCGGCGCCCAGGGTCACGTCTATACGCGCTCGGGCCGGCCGTTTTTCTCGAACGCGGCGGAGACGGCCGAGGTCATCGCGCGAACGGCTCGCGCCGCCGAGGCGAGCGGCATCTTTGCCGAACTCGACACCGACTGGCTCTGCCTCGACGCGGAGATCATGCCGTGGTCGGCAAAGGCGCAGGCTCTCATCGAGCAGCAGTACGCGCCTGTCGGAGCTGCGGCAGGAGCCGGCCTCGCGCTGGCCCAGGCGGCTCTCGCCGCCGCTGCGGAACGCGGCATCGATACCCACGGTCTAAGCGAACGCTTCGCCGACGAGCGCCGCCGCGTTGATGCGTTCAGGGCCGCCGTGCGCCAATACTGCTGGCCTGTCACCGGTCTCGAAGGCGTGTGCATCGCGCCGTTTCATATCCTGGCCAGCGAAGGCATGGTGCATACCGAGCAGAGCCACACCTGGCACATGGAAACGCTTGCCCGCCTCGCCGCCCATGATCCTTTGTTTCAGGCAACCCGTACAAGGGTTGTTGACTTTGATCGGCCAGAGACGCGCGGTTCTGCGATCGCGTGGTGGATGGAGATGACGGCGGCGGGCGGCGAAGGTATGGTCGTCAAGCCCGAGCAATTCCTTGCACGCGGCGCACAGAACCGGTTGTTGCAGCCGGCCGTCAAATGCCGGGGCCAGAATTACCTGCGCATCATCTACGGCCCCGACTACGACCGGGAGGAAAATCTCGTCCGCCTGCGCAAGCGCGGCCTCAATGCCAAGCGCTCGCTCGCATCCCGCGAATTCGCGCTAGGTCTAGAGGCACTGGAGCGTTTCGTCGCCCGCGAGCCGCTGCGGCGTGTGCACGAGTGTGTGTTCGGTGTCTTGGCGCTTGAAAGCGAACCCGTCGACCCGCGGTTGTGAAACGCCGAACCGCCCTTGCTGCAGACTACAATGCGCGCTGAATGTTGCTTGGGTGTGGACAACTTTCAGCTGTGCACCGCCGTTCCACCGGTTTAATTTCTCGCCGCTGCGTGCGCTCTGTTCATCGGGCTTGCCTGTAGAGTAAAATTAAGAAGTGCTCCATGAGCAGCAGATCGGAAAACGCCCGGTGACGGGCCCTTGGCCGGCAAAGGTAACCAAGTAGGTGTGCGCATGAAGGTCGTTGCTATTTTGGCAATACGAAATGAGGCTCTGTACCTTCAACGCTGTCTGTCACACCTGCGGGAGCAGAATGTCGAGGTCGCAATCATTGACAACGAGTCTACCGATGAGACCTTGGAAATCGCACGGCAGAATGTCGGTCATGGGGTGATCCACCTGGAGACTTATCCCTATCCTGGACACTATGATTGGCAGGGCCTGCTGAGACGCAAAGAAGAATTGGCTGGGTCGTTGGGCGCGGACTGGTACATTCACCACGACGCTGATGAAATCAGGCAGGCCCCGGCGCCTTACGCTGACCTTCGGACAGCCCTGGAGGTCGTCGACGCATCCGGACACAACGCCGTAGATTTCGCTGAGTTCGTTTTTGTGCCAACTTCAGCAGAAGCACGGTTTGAGCATACCGACTATGTGCGGCTTATGCGGCACTACTACTACTTTCAACCTCGGCCCTTGCACCGGGTCAACGCATGGAAAAATACTGGCAACAAAGTCGATCTGGCGAGCAGTGGCGGGCACTCGGTGTTCTTTCTGGGAAGGAAGATTTTTCCGGCAAAATTTGTCCTTCGGCACTACATCATTCTGAGTGCTGAACACGCGAGACAGAAGTACGGTTCCCGGTTATTTTCAAGAGCTGAAGTTGAAGATTTGGGTTGGCACGGTTGGCGCGTGAAGGGATTGCACGGTGCGCTGCTTCTGCCCGAGAGGTGGAGAATGAAAGCGCTAACGAAGTCGGGCGAATGGGACACAAGCGCCCCCTTTAGCGAACATGCTTTTTTTGGGGAAGGCGACGACAGGCCCTCCGGGTGTAACGTTGTAGGTATGAACTGAGCGGTAGTCGGGGATTAACAGGCATGGCGCTGTTTCAAAGCTTCTGGCATGGTGAGAGATTGCCTAAATTCGTGGCTCTATCTATCAAATCTTTTCTCGATCACGGGCACGACTACCATCTTTATTCGTATTCGGAGCTACTGGAGCTACCGGCTGGAGCCCAGCTGCTCGATGCCGGCAGAATTCTGTCGTCCGACCGTGTGTTCTATTATCGGCAGCCGAACGGAAGCCAAGGGAGCGTCTCGGCGTTCTCCAATCTTTTCCGTTACGACTTGCTGCGTCGTAATGGCGGCTGGTGGGTCGATACCGACGTTGTCTGCATGTCCAGCGACGTTCCGTCCACTGATACCTTCTGGGGGTGGCAAGATACCAATTGGATCTGCAGCGCAATCCTCAAAGTGCCAGCCGGACATGCCCTAGCCGAACAGGCTTTTCATGAGGCCGAAGCGGCGGGTAAAGATATAAAGTGGGGGCAGTGTGGTCCTCATTTGGTAACGCGGCTGGTGCAGAGCCTCGGACTTGAAGATCTCACGTCGCCTCGGGCGATCGCCTACCCAATCTATCATACTGAACATTTATTGCCGGTCACGACAGCTGGATACGTTGAGACGGTTCGTCGACTTAATGGCCAACCCTTCCTTCACTTGTGGCACGAGAAATTCCGCCTGACTAACGATCCGCGTATCGACCATCCCGAGCCCGGGTCATTCCTGGACTCAGTCTATTGTCAACAAGCTTCTGCCAGTGACGCAAGGATCACAAGAATCCTGGATGCTCGGCACTGCCGAGAAGCTCAAGCATGAGATTTCCAATCTTCAGCGAGTATGCCAAACCATCACCTTGAAGCTGTTTCCAATCCGGCGCCTTACGTCACTTAAAACTTAAATCGAGGCGTCGTCGATTGTTGGCATCGGTCGTGCCAGCTTGTGCAGAGCGTCAAGGTCGCCGATCTCGACATTGCAGCCGGTCACGCGCACTTGGTAGGCTGCGAGCGTTGCGAAGGCGCGTGACAGAACCTCAGGCGCCATGCCGAGCCGAGCTGCAAGAATTTTCTTCTCAAATGGCAATTTGAAGCTGGGGGCGGAGCCGAATTCGGCATGCGCCACGAGCAGCCAGTTGGCGAGCCGCTCGATGCCGGATCTCAGTTTCTGGTTCTTCAGGTCCTTGACGACCGAGCGATAGGCGAGCGCGAGATCTGTGGCAAGCGCGCGGGCAAAGGCGGCATCCTGCGCGAAGCAACGGCGTATGGCGGCCGCGGGAATCAAAAGGGTGCGCGCATTGGTGAGCGATCGGACAGATTTCAAATACACCCGGTCGAGCACAACGGCGGCCGTGATGAAGCAACTTCCCGGTCCAAGGACGGAGATGGTCGTTTCCCGATCGCAATATCGAGCAAAAACTTCGACCTGCCCCTCGATAACGACATACAGAAAGTCCGCAGGCTCGCCTTCGCTGACAAGCTCCACATGGGGCGGAAAGCGCTGCAAGAACGAAGCGTGGAGCATATCGTCCACACAGTTAGGATCAACGCCTGAGAAGATGCGTTGCTCTCGTACTGCTTCAATATCTTGCGTACGCACAACACCCTCCATCCTTTGTGACAATTTTAAGCCAGGGCCGCATGAGCAGAATTGACATATATCATGCAGAAAATTGCATAACAACCGGACAGCGCTTGCTTGATTGCGGAGTGGCGCGTGACTTGTATCTCTGCATCGCTTGAAAATGCCATTTCATGCCAACATTTTGACGGCCGTCAAATAAGTCCGCTGTAGGCTCGGGAAAGGGTCTCCTCCTGAAAAAAGATGTACGCGAAGGGGGACTTCTCCATGATGCCATTAGGCAGTCCAAGCCCGTCAGACCAGAAGCGGGCGTTGTGGCTTTCGACCATCGCTTTCACCGTCTGTTTTGCGGTCTGGACGATCTTCGCCATCATCGGACTCCAGATCAAAAAGGATCTGGGACTAAGCGAAACGGAATTTGGGCTTCTCGTCGGCACGCCGATCCTGACGGGATCGCTGATCCGCCTGATCCTGGGCATCTGGGCCGACCAGTACGGCGGGCGCTTAGTCTACACGTTCACGATGCTGTCGGCGGCCGTGATGACGGTGCTGCTCACGCAGGCTTACAGCTACCCAACGTTCCTTCTTGCCGCGCTCGGCGTCGGCATTGCCGGCGGCTCGTTTTCGGTCGGTGTTGCGTACGTCTCCAAGTGGTTTCCGAAAGAAAAGCAGGGCATGGCGCTCGGCATCTTCGGCGCCGGCAACGTCGGTGCGGCGGTAACGAAATTTGCAGCACCCGTCATCATGATCGCTTACGGCTGGAAGACCGTCGCCCTCGTTTGGGCCGCCGCGCTTGCGCTTATCGCCGTCATTTTCTACCTCTTCACGTCGGATGATCCCGATCTGGCCCGGCGCCGTGCCACCGGGGCGAAACCCGAGTCGTTGTCGGCCATGCTTGAGCCGCTCGCCAACGTGCAGGTCTGGCGGTTCTCGCTCTACTATTTCTTCGTCTTCGGCGGCTTCGTGGCGTTGGCGCTGTGGCTGCCGCGCTACCTGATCGGCGTTTACGGTCTCGACATTGCCACGGCCGGTATGATCGGGGCCGCCTATTCGATTCCGGCATCGATCTTCCGCGCCTACGGCGGCCACCTATCCGACCGCTACGGTGCCCGCACCATTATGTATTGGACCTTCCTGGTTTCCATCGCCTGTACGTTCCTGTTGTCCTATCCCCCCACGCACTATGTTCTGGAAGGCATCCACGGACCGGTCGAGTTCTCGACGCGCATGTCTTTGCCGGCATTCATCGTCGTGGCGTTCGTGCTCGGCTTCTTCATGAGTCTGGGCAAGGCCGCCGTTTACAAGCACATTCCGGTTTACTATCCCGACCGCGTCGGCGCGGTGGGCGGCGTCGTCGGACTCGTCGGAGGCCTCGGTGGCTTCTTGCTTCCGATCGCGTTCGGCGCGCTCAACGATCTCACCGGTATTTGGCAGAGCTGCTTCTGGCTGCTTTTCTTAGTCGTCACATCGGCGCTCGTTTGGATGCACTTTGCCGTGCGCGCCATGGAAGCCGAAGCCGCCGCAGCCGGCGTTCCTGCTTCGCAGCTGCCTCCATTCCCGGAACTCGCGCCGGTCCATGGCGAAGCCCAGCAGCACGCGCCGACCGGCGCCATTCAGGATTGGCGTCCGGAGGATCGCGGGTTCTGGCAGCAGACCGGCCGCGCGATTGCACAGCGCAACCTGTGGATCTCGGTGCCGTGCCTGTTGCTGTCGTTCGCAGTCTGGATGGTGTGGTCCGTTGTTGTGGCGAAGCTGCCGAGCGTTGGGTTCAAGTTCACCAACGACCAGCTATTCTGGCTGGCCTCGATGCCGGGTCTGTCGGGCGCGACGTTGCGGATTTTCTACAGCTTCATGCCGGCGATGTTCGGTGGCCGGCTGTGGACCACGCTTGCAACGTGGTCGCTGCTCATTCCCGCTCTCGGCATGGGCTATGCGGTGCAGAACCCGGATACGCCCTACTGGATCTTCCTCACGCTCGCGCTGTTGTGCGGCTTCGGTGGCGGCAACTTCGCCTCCTCGATGGCCAACATTTCCTTCTTCTTCCCGAAGGCAGAGAAAGGAAACGCGCTCGCGATCAACGCTGGACTGGGCAATCTCGGCGTCAGCGTCGTGCAATTCGTCGTACCGCTCGCCATTACGACCGGCGTCTTCGGCTGGCTCGGAGGCGATCCCCAGACGGGTACCGTCGATGGCGTTACCACGACACTCTGGCTGCAAAATGCCGGCTATGTGTTCGTGCCGTTCATCGTCGCCTCGGCCTTCGCAGCGTGGTTCGGCATGGACGACATTGCAAGCATGAAGGCGAGTTTCGCCGACCAGTCCGTCATCTTCCAGCGCAGTCACAACTGGATCATGTGCTTGCTTTACACCGGCACGTTCGGATCGTTCATCGGCTTCTCGGCGGCGTTCCCTCTCCTCGCCAAGATCCTGTTCCCGGAAGTCAACGTGTTGCAGTACGCCTTCCTTGGACCGCTGGTCGGTGCGGTTGCGCGCGCCGCAGCCGGCAAACCCACCGACCGCATCGGCGGGGGACGCATCACCTTCTGGGTCTTCGTCGCGATGTGCCTTGGCGTGCTCGGCGTGCTCTACGCCATCAGCATGAAGGGCAACCCTTCCGCATTCCCGGTATTCTTTGCAAGCTTCCTGTTCCTGTTTGCCGCTTCCGGAGTCGGCAACGCGTCGACCTTCCAGATGATTCCCGCAATCATGCGCAAGGAGGTCGCGCGGCTCCAAACGGGTATGACGGAGGCGGACCGCGTCCGGCAATCGGATAAGGAGGCAGCCGCCATTATCGGCTTCACTTCGGCGATTGCTGCTTACGGCGCCTTCTTCATTCCGAAGAGCTTCGGCTCCTCGATCGCTGCAACTGGAAGCCCCGCGCTCGCGCTTTATTGCTTCCTCGCCTTCTACGCGAGCTGCATCGCCATCACCTGGTGGTTCTACACACGCCGTGGCGGGTTGCTGTTTGATGTCGAGCGCGGCGGCCCGCCGGCCTCGACACCCACCCTCAACCCCGCCACTTGAAGCCGGATGCAAGAAACGAGATTACGCTCATGAGCCATTTCATCGACCGATTGACGTTCTTCCGCAAAACCAACGAACCGTTCGCCAACGGCCACGGCTACGCCTCGAGCGAAGACCGCAGCTGGGAGGATGGCTATCGCAAGCGCTGGCAGCACGACAAGATCGTGCGCTCCACGCACGGTGCCAACTGTACGGGGTCGTGCTCGTGGAAGATCTATGTGAAGGGCGGCATCGTCACGTGGGAGACGCAGCAGACGGATTACCCGCGCACACGCCCGGATCTGCCCAACCATGAGCCGCGCGGGTGCTCGCGGGGTGCGAGTTACAGTTGGTATCTGTATTCCGGCAACCGCGTGAAATATCCGCTGATCCGCTCACGACTCCTGCGGCACTGGCGGGAGGCGCGCAAAACGCTGGCACCGGTCGCGGCCTGGAAGTCGATCGTCCAGAACCCTGCGAAGCGGAACGATTATGTGCAGGTGCGCGGCCACGGCGGCTTCGTGCGCGGCAATTGGGATGAGATCACTGAGATCATCGCCGCGGCCAATGCTTATACCGCCAAGACCCACGGGCCCGATCGCATCATCGGTTTTTCGCCGATTCCGGCCATGTCGATGGTCTCGTATGCGGCGGGTTCGCGCTACCTGTCGCTTATCGGCGGCGTGTGCATGTCGTTCTACGACTGGTATTGCGACCTGCCGCCGTCGAGTCCGCAGACATGGGGTGAGCAGACTGACGTTCCCGAGAGCGCCGATTGGTACAACTCGGGCTTCATCATCCTGTGGGGCTCGAACGTGCCGCAGACGCGGACACCCGACGCGCACTTCTACACGGAGGCGCGCTATCGCGGCGCCAAGTCGGCCGTCATCTGCCCGGATTATTCGGAAGCGGCAAAATTCGGCGACATCTGGCTCAGCGTCAAGCAGGGCACGGATGCAGCACTTGCCATGGCGATGGGGCATGTGATCCTGAAGGAATATCACGTCGACCGGCAGGTGAAATATTTCCGCGACTATGTCCGCCAGTACAGTGATATGCCGCTGCTGGTGAAACTTGTCGCCCAAGACGGCAAGCTCGTTCCCGACCGCTTCCTGCGTGCGTCCGACTTCGATGCGGCGCTGGGCGAGAAGAACAACCCCGAATGGAAGACGGTCGCGTTCGATGAGATCTCGGGCAAGATCGTGGTGCCGAACGGTTCCGTCGGCTTCCGCTGGGGCGAGCAGGGCAAGTGGAACATAGAGGAGAAGGAGTCGGGCGGAGCCGAGACAGTGTTGCGGCTGTCGCTGGCCGATGTGAAAGACGAGTTCGCCGATGTGGCGTTCCCGTATTTCGGCAACATCGAGCACGAGCACTTCACGCATACCGGGCATGAGAGCGTTCTTGATCGGCGGATTCCTGTCAAGAAGCTGCGCCTCACCGACGGGGAGGCGCTCGTTGCCACAGTGCATGATCTCTTTCTTGCCAACTATGGCGTTGACCGTGGCTTCGGCGGCAGCAACGTCGCGAAGTCCCACGACGACGACACGCCCTATACGCCGGCCTGGGCAGAGAAGATCACAGGCGTTTCCCGCGACAAGATCATTCAGGTCGCGCGCGAGTTTGCAACCAATGCCGAGAAGACCAACGGCCGTTCGATGATCATCATCGGCGCTGCCATGAACCACTGGTACCACTGCGATATGAACTATCGCGGCGCGATCAACATGCTCGTCATGTGCGGTTGCGTCGGCCAATCGGGTGGTGGCTGGTCGCACTATGTCGGCCAGGAGAAGCTGAGGCCCCAGGCCGGTTGGGCGCCTCTCGCCTTTGCACTCGACTGGGGCCGCCCGCCGCGCCAGCAGAACTCAACATCGTTCTTCTACACGCACAGCAGCCAATGGCGCTACGAGACGATGCAGACGCGCGACATTCTCTCGCCGACGGCGCCGCCGGGCCCGTGGGACAGCACAATCCTCGATCACAATATCCGCGCGATCCGCATGGGCTGGCTGCCGGCCTATCCGACGCTGGAGCAGAATCCGCTCGACATTGCCAAGCGCGCAGCCGCGGCCGGCATGGAACCGCCCGCCTACGTGGCGAAGGCGTTGAAGTCCGGCGAGCTGAAATTCGCATGGGAAGATCCGGATGCGCCGCAGAACTTCCCGCGCAACATGTTCGTGTGGCGTTCCAACCTGCTTGGCTCATCCGGCAAGGGACACGAATATTTCCTCAAACATTTGCTTGGCACGTCGCACGGCGTGCTTGGCAAGGATCTGGGGCAGGAGGGCCGCGAGAAGCCCAAGGAGGTCGTGTGGCGCGATGAGGCGGCGCGGGGCAAACTCGATCTGCTCGTTACGCTCGACTTCCGCATGTCGACAACGTGTGTGTATTCCGACATCGTGCTGCCGACAGCTACCTGGTACGAAAAGAACGATCTCAACACCTCCGACATGCATCCCTTCATCCATCCGCTGACCAACGCGGTTGATCCGGTGTGGGAAGCAAAGTCCGACTGGGAGATCTACAAGGCCATCGCCAAGGCATTCTCGCGTGTCGCACCCGAAGTGCTTGGCGTGGAGAAGGATGTCGTGCTGACGCCGATCATGCACGATGCGCCCGCCGAGATCGCCCAGGCCTTCGAGCCCAAGGACTGGAAGAAGGGCGAGTGCGAACCCGTTCCGGGGAAGACGATGCCGGCCGTCACGGTCGTCGAGCGCGACTACCCGAACGTCTACAAGCGCTTCACGGCGCTTGGGCCGCTCATGGAGAAGGTCGGCAACGGCGTCAAGGGAATCGCCTGGAAGACAGAACACGAAGTCGAGAACTTGAGGGCTCTCAGTGGCACGGTGACGGACGACGGACCGACAAAGGGGCTCGCGCGCATCGAAACCGACATAGATGCTGCCGAGACGCTGCTGATGCTGGCCCCGGAGACAAATGGCGAGGTCGCGGTGAAGTCGTGGGCCGCGTTATCGAAAACAACCGGACGCGATCACGTGCACTTGGCGATCGTGAAGGAAGACGAGAAGATCCGCTTCCGCGATGTCGTTGCCCATCCCAGAAAGATCATTTCGGCACCGACGTGGTCGGGCCTCGAGAGCGAGAAGGTCTGCTATAACGCCGGTTACACGAACGTGCACGAGCTGATCCCGTGGCGCACGCTGACCGGCCGCCAGCAGCTCTACCAGGATCACCTGTGGATGCGCGCTTTCGGAGAGGGCTTCTGCGTCTATCGTCCCCCGCTCGATCTCAAAGCGGTGAAGGCCGTGCAGGGACTAAAGCCGAACGGCAACCGCGAGATTGTTTTGAACTTCATCACGCCGCACCAGAAATGGGGCATCCATTCGACGTACACCGACAACCTGCTGATGCTGACGCTGTCACGCGGAGGTCCTATTGTCTGGTTGTCGGAGAACGATGCAAAGGCCGTCGGCATCGTCGATAACGACTGGGTCGAGGCCTACAACGCCAACGGCGCGCTCGTTGCCCGCGCCGTCGTCTCACAGCGCATGAAGGACGGAACCGTCTTCATGTATCACGCGCAGGAGAAGATCGTGAATGTGCCAGGCTCTGAGATGACGGGCCAACGGGGCGGCATCCACAACTCCGTGACGCGTGTGGTTGTGAAGCCGACGCACATGATCGGCGGCTACGTCCAGCTCGCTTACGGCTTTAACTATTACGGCACCATCGGCACCAACCGCGACGAGTTCGTGGCGGTGCGCAAGCTCGCGAATGTCGACTGGCTCGAGGGTCCCTACGAGGGCTCCAGTCCGGTCGCAGCCGAGTGACAGGAGGCATAACAAATGAAAGTTCGCGCTCAGATCGCGATGGTCTTGAACCTCGACAAGTGCATCGGCTGCCACACGTGCTCCGTCACCTGCAAGAACGTATGGACCAACCGCGAAGGCATGGAATACGCTTGGTTCAACAATGTCGAGACGAAGCCGGGTATCGGCTTTCCAAAGGATTGGGAGAACCAAAACCACTGGAAGGGCGGCTGGGTCAGGAAGCAGAACGGCAAGATCGAGCCGCGGCTCGGATCCAAATGGCGGATTCTCGCGAACATCTTCGCCAATCCGCACATGCCGGAAATCGACGATTACTATGAGCCCTTCACCTTCGACTACGACCATCTCCAGAAGGCGCCGGAATTGCAGGCATTCCCGACGGCCCGCCCGCGCTCGCTGATCACCGGCGAGCGCATGGAGAAAATCGAGTGGGGGCCGAACTGGGAAGAGATCCTAGGCGGCGAGTTTGCAAAGCGCTCCCAGGACCAGAACTTCGAGGGCGTCGAGAAGGAGATTTACGGCCAGTTCGAGAACACCTTCATGATGTACCTGCCGCGGTTGTGCGAGCACTGTCTCAATCCGGCATGCGCGGCAGCGTGCCCCTCGGGCGCGATCTACAAGCGCGAGGAGGACGGCATCGTTCTCATCGACCAGGAGAAGTGCCGCGGCTGGCGCATGTGCGTCTCAGGCTGCCCTTACAAGAAGATTTATTTCAACTGGTCGAGCGGCAAGAGCGAAAAGTGCATCCTGTGCTATCCACGCATCGAGGCGGGCCAACCGACCGTGTGCTCAGAGACCTGCGTCGGCCGCATCCGCTATCTGGGCGTCGTGCTGTATGATGCCGACCAGATTGAGGCGGCGGCGAGTGTTCCCGGCGAGCAGGATCTCTACGAGGCCCAGCTCAAGATCTTCCTCGATCCTGCAAATCCGCTGGTGATTGAGCGAGCGCGTGCCAACGGCATTCCCGAGGCTTGGCTCGATGCGGCACGCAAATCGCCGATCTGGAAGATGGCGATGGAGTGGAAGGTCGCTTTCCCGCTGCACCCGGAATATCGCACGCTGCCTATGGTTTGGTACGTGCCGCCGCTTTCTCCGATCACAGCCGCGGCAGAGGCCGGAAAAATGGGCACGGACAGCGGCATGCCGGATGTGAAGTCGCTGCGAATTCCGCTGCGCTACCTCGCGAACCTTCTCACGGCGGGTGACGAGCGGCCTGTTGCAACGGGACTTCAGCGCATGCTCGCCATGCGCGCCTATATGCGGCGCAAGACCATCGACGGCGTCATCGACGAGGCGCTCGCACGCAATGTCGGGCTCAGCAGCCGTCAGATCGAGGAAATGTATCACGTGATGGCGATCGCCAACTACGAGGATCGCTTCGTCATTCCGACCTCGCATCGCGAGGTGACTCAGGACGCCTACGAGCTGCGCGGCGAGTGCGGCTTCTCGTTCGGCGACGGCTGCATGCCGAGCGACAAGAAGGTCAATCTGTTCGGCGGCGTCAAGGTCAAGAACGACAAGCCGCGCATGGGAGCTTATTGATGAAAACGCTGAAGGTTCTCTCCGCCCTGCTTGCCTATCCGACGCCGGAGCTGGCGGCCGCCGGGCCGGAGCTGAAGGCTATCCTGCAAACAGAAGGCCTGCTCTCCCGAGCCGGCCGCGCGGGCGTCGAAGCCCTGATCGACGACATCGCTTCCCGCGATATCCTCGATGCGCAGGAACGCTACGTGCTTCTGTTCGACCGGACGCGCTCGCTGTCGCTGCATCTGTTCGAGCACGTGCACGGCGAAAGCCGCGATCGTGGCCAGGCTATGGTCGACCTCTTGAAGCTCTACGAGGACGCCGGCTATTCGCCGACGGCGAAAGAACTGCCGGATTTCCTGCCGCTCTTTTTGGAGTTCGCTTCGACGAGGCCGCCTAGGGAAGCGCTGGAACTCGTCGGCCAGCCCGGCCATGTGCTCGCGGCGCTGGGTGAGCGGCTGCGCAAGCGGCAGTCACCCTACGAAGCGGTTTTCGCAGCGCTGGTGGCATTATCGAAAGCCAAGCTCGATACGGCCGCCATCGAGGCGCTGCGGTCCGAGCCAGACCCCGAGCCTGACGATCTCGAGGCGATCGACGCTGCGTGGGAGGAGGAGGAGGTCCGCTTCGGTCCCGGCGCTGCCAGCGACTCCGACTGTGGCAAGGATGGCCTCGCCGCCAAGCTACGTCAGGCGCGGCGCCCCGCCCCGGGGCTCGAACCTCCGCCTGCAAAAGGCCCGCAGACATCCATTACTCATTCCCGTTCTCAACGCGCCTGAGGAGAGCTCCAATGCGCGATACGATCTTTCATATCCTCTTCGTCTGGTACCCTTACGTGTGCATCTCTTCGTTCGTATTCGGCAGCCTGATCCGATTCGATCGCGAGCAGTACACATGGAAGGCGAGTTCGAGTCAGCTTTTGCGCAAGCGTCAGCTTTTCTGGGGCTCGAACCTTTTTCATTTCGGCATCCTGTTCCTGTTCTTTGGACACACAATTGGATTGTTGACGCCGACTTCGCTCTACACGCTCGTCATTTCGGTCCAGAACAAGCAGCTGCTCGCCATCATCGCGGGCAGCATAGCGGGCATTATTTGCTTCATCGGGCTCACCCTGCTTCTGCATCGCCGCCTGTTTGATGCGCGCGTGCGCCAGACCTCGACTTATATGGATCTTGCGATACTCATAATTCTCTGGGTGCAGCTCTGCCTCGGCATCCTTACCCTGCCGTTCTCCCTGCACCATACCGACGGTGAGGCGATGCTGCGGCTGTCGCATTGGGCACAAGGCATCGTCACGGTGCAGCCCGTCGACGCCATGACGCTACAAGGACTCGAATGGCCCTACCTCGTGCATCTTGTCCTCGGTATGACGGTCTTCCTCCTCTTCCCGTTCTCGCGCCTTGTGCACATCTGGTCGGCGCCGGTCTGGTACCTTGGACGCAAGGGATACCAAGTGGTGCGTACGCGCCGCCCCTTGGGTCAGGCGGGTACTGGCTCTTACACACAGCCGGCAGAGTAGGCCCATGACCGTCGTCTTGGACAATTCCCGGCCTGCCGCGCCGGGCGCGGCCGCCCGGAACGATCTGCCGCGCGCCCAACCCGTAATCGTCAACGGCGTAACCATCGATCGGGCCGCAATCTCGCGTGAGACGCAGAACCATCCGGCAGCCAAGCCGATCGAGGCATGGCTTGCTGCGGCCCGCGCGCTCGTCGTTCGGGAGTTGCTGTTGCAGGAAGCGCGCGCGCGCGGCATTGGCGCCGTCCCGCTCGAGGATGCGGAGGGCCGCCGCGAGACGGACGAGGAAGCGCTGATCCGGACGCTCGTCGAGATCGATGTCATAACTCCGACAGCGAGCATGGAGGAATGCAGCCGCTATTATGAGCAGAACCGCGCCCGCTTTCGCTCCCCGGCAATTTTTGAGGTGAGGCACATTCTTTTTGCGGCGGCCCCTGCAGATCATGACGCCCGCGAGAAGGCGCGCAGGGATGCCGAGGCGGCCATAGCAATGCTTGCCCAAGAGCCGCAACTTTTCGCGCACTTGGCGGCGGAGCGTTCCGCATGTCCATCGGCAAAGACGGGTGGCAATCTTGGCCAGATTAGCCGAGGTCAAACAGTCCCCGAGTTCGAGGCCGCGCTTGAACGCTCCGCCGCTCCGGGGCTTGCTCCAAATCCGATCGAAACACGCTACGGCTTCCACGTCGTCTGCATCGACCGCCAGATCGACGGCGCGGAGCTGCCGTTCGAGGTTGTAAAAGAGCGGATCGCCGCTTGGCTTGAGGAGAAAGTGCGCCGCACCGCGCTTCGGCAATATATCACTGGTCTTGCGGGCCGTGCCGATATTACCGGCATATCGCTGGACGCCGAGGCCACGCCACTCGTGCAATGAGGGGAATGCTGTGCAACTTGGGACTTTAATAGAGCGGTTGCAAGTTGAGGAAGATGCGAATCTGGCGCTCGAGGCATTGGGGGACGCTGCGCTTTTCGCCGAGGTGGCAGAAATGGGGGCGCGCTACGATGAGACGCCGGCCGCCTACGTCGCTTTGTCCGCGAGCCGTTTTGCCAACCTTGCGAGCGACCAGGACTGGCTGGATATCATCGGCGCGGCCGAGCGGGCTCCCGATCCCGCGCGCGCAATTCTCGCCCGCATGTTGCGCTGGTCGCTCCGCCGCGATGCGCGCGAGCAGGCGTCGATGTCAAAAGCGCGTGTGGAGACCCGTTGATGTCCCGCCTCCAAGCAAAATCGCCATTGATCGCGATCCTCTACGATGCAAGCAGCGATGTGGCTCCGCTTATGCGCCGGATCGTCGCCCATTTGACGGCTGACGGTTTGCGTTGCGCCGGCTTCGTCCAGCGCGACGTGGAACGGCCCGGCCGTTCGCGTTGTGATATGTTGCTTGAGAATATTGCAACCGGTCTCAGGATGCCGATCTCCGAAGATCGGGGACCCGGTGCTCGCGGGTGCCGTCTGGACGAGGATGCACTCGGCCGCGCGATCACGGCGGCTATAGAGGCGATCTCTCAAGCTCCGGATGTTCTCGTGCTCAACAAATTCGGCAAGAGCGAATCAGAAGGCCGGGGCTTTCGTCCACTCATAGCGGCGGCCCTCGATGCCGGGATTCCGGTCATCGTGCCCGTGCCGTGGCGAAATGCCGAGAGCTGGCGCCAGTTCGCAGGAGAGCTGGCCGATGAGCATAGTCTGGGCGAACTCGAGGCGCTTTCCGATAGCGCAATTTGCCGGCGTATCGGGATTGTGGCACCTCAGCCGTCGTTGAGCCCGCGAAGCGGCGTCCTCGTATGAACCCGCGCTGATCGCGCCACGAGATTTCCTTTGCCGCCGGCACGATACCGCTTTCGGGCGCGCAATGAGCGCCCGGCAGGTTTGGATGGTTTGAACGCACCACCCATTTATCAGGGGGCGTCAGAGTTGGCTCTAGCCCAAGAGCTTCGAGATCAGGCCGGAGCCGGCATCGAATGCTCCTTCGCCGAATCTGGCGAGTACGCCGCCGGCGACGGCAGCGGCAATCCACCCGAGCGTGCGTTTGGCGGCGCGGCCATAGTTGGTGCGCACCTTGACCTCGATAACCTGATCGGGAAATGCGGTCTCAGCCGCCACACCTTCAGAGCCGACGGTGCGCGCCGAGATGTGTATGCGCAGTGTCGCCCAGCCGCGCTGTTGGGGCGTGATCAGGAAGCGCCAGCTCGCATAATCGGGGCCATCGTCGAACAGACGATCGATCCACTGGGTCTCGGGTGACGCGGTTTCGATGAAAAAGCCGCCCTCGGGCGCCCGCACGCGCACTGACATCGCTTTGGTTACGGTGACGTCGTGCTGCCAGGCAAGACCGCCGCCCTCCATGCCGTCCGCCATATTCTTGATGTGCGCACGGCCAATGCGGATTTCCACCCGCTCCGTCACACCCACGCGCATGGTGCGCGGGATGTTCTCGGTCAACTGGCCGAGTTCTGCCTTGGCGGGCTCAGGCGTCGCTTCACGTGCGCGGGCAGCCGCGGGGGCAGCAGGAGCATTATTTGCCGGAGCAGGAGCAGGCATCCTGGGTGGCTGCGGCACCACACCGGAGGGCGCGCCCTGCGGACGCCCCCCCAAGGGTGGCATCCCCGGCAGGCCCCTCGAAGGCCCCGGGGGTGGCATTCCGGACGGAATGGCCGGCGGAGGCTGAGGCGCGCGAGTCATCGGCTGTGCGCCAAAACCCCCTTGATTCGGGGAAGATTTAGGCATGGGCGGGGGAATAGGCGGCGGCTGCGGACCACCTGTCCGTCGCACCTCGAGCCCCGGAGGAAGAGGCATTGCGGCGGGCGCCGTGGCCGGACCGGATACGGCGTGACCCGGAGCATGTCCTTGGGTTGCCCCCATGGGCTGGACCTGCTGCGGTGGTGCAGGCGCTGGGGCGGGAGGTGACGGCACAGGCCCAGATGCGGTTTTCACCCAAGGCGGCGGACCCGCAGGAGTTGCGGAAGGTGCCTCGACCGGCGGCTGCCGGTTTGCTCCACCGGCCTGCTGGCTTGGCGCCGGCGCGGGCGGAGCTTCTGACGATCCGTGCTGGCGCGGCTCGATTGGGTCCGGCTTCACCGGCCCAGGAGGCGGCTCGGACGGCGGCTTAACCATTGCCCCGGCGTCGGGCGCCAAGGCCGGCGTTGGTTCCGGCGGCTTAACCGAAGCCTCATGCTTTACTGCGGGCGAGGCTGACCGGATCTGTTCTAACGTCTCCCCGATCTCGTCATCCGACTTTGCTGGCTGTGGCGGCGGGCCCCCCGTCTGAGGTGACGGCGCAGCTTCCGCATTGAGCTCAGGCGGTGCCCCCTGGGATAGGGCGGGATCCGGAAAGCCGCCCGGTTGAGACGTCGTGGGCGGCTTCTCCGGCACCTGCCCCTTTTCGAGCATTATATCGCGCAGCGAGGGCGCGGCTCGCGACTGCACCCTTTCGCGCGCCCGCGCCAGGACATCCTCCGCAGGCGCCATCGTGGGCATTTCATGACGCTGCGGCTGGGCCAAGGCAGCCTGTAACGCGCGGATGGCGCCGTCAAAAGTCAGCCCATGCTTCTGAAGCAGCTGGGCCGCCATGCTTGCGCCATCGCCGACGATGGCAGCAAGTACGATGGCACCATTGATGTCGCGGCGCCTGCCGCCGCGCGCGGCCGCAGCCGCAGCTTCAAGAATGCGCATCAACGCCGCTGAAACCGCAATCTGGCCTGCAGGAAGCGATCCCCGCGCACCATCGTCCCTTTGCGCCAGATAGGCGATGGTTTCGCTCTTCAATCGGGCAGGATCGATGTGGCTTGCGGCCAACACGTCGGCGGCGTCGGCATCGTCGCACAGTGCGGCCAGAACATGCTCAAGCGAGACCTCGCGCGCACCCGTTGCCCGCGCGCCTTCCGACGCCCGCGTCAGTGTCGCTGCAAGTCCCTGAGAAACCGGAATATGGCTCAGATCGGCCACGGCCAGATCCGTCATGCACCACTCCCCACTGCCGCCGCGCCCGTCCGGCATTCAAAATGAACACGTCTTCCGGCGCAATCCAAAGCTGACGCTTTGCCCCCTGTCCAGGTGTCCAGGATGGGGAAAAAATAGGCCGCCCGCGAGTCTGCCACCCTTCTAAGGACCGATTGTGCTGAAAATCCGTTGAGGCGGCCAAATGAGCCGATATAAGTCCCAACAAATGCGACGCTTGATCAACTTGGGGAATTCCCGTGACGACACCCGCCGACGCTTCTAGCAAATCCGCCATGCGCCCTTCCGCACATGAGCAGGCGCGCATCCTTGCAGAGGCAATTCCCCATCTCATCCGCTACGACGAAGAAACCGTTGTCATAAAGTTCGGCGGGCACGCCATGGGTGATGAGGCGCTTGCCGACGCCTTCGCTAAAGACATCGTCTACCTGAAGCAGTCGGGCATCAATCCGGTTGTCGTCCACGGCGGCGGCCCGCAGATCGCGAACATGCTGAAGAAGCTCGAGATCAGCTCGGGCTTCGTTCATGGGCTGCGGGTGACCGACAAGCCGACCGTCGAAGTCGTCGAGATGGTGCTTGCCGGGAAGATCAACAAGGAGATCGTGTCGGCAATCAACCGCCAAGGCGGCAAGGCCGTGGGCATTTCGGGCAAGGATGCCAACCTGATGATCGCCAAGAAGATCACCGAGATGCCCGACCCGCAGTCCAACCTGATGCAGACGGTGGATATCGGCTACGTCGGCGACCCGGTGGAAGTGAACCCCCATATCGTCGACGTCATCTCGAAGTCCGATCTTATTCCCGTCATAGCCCCGGTCGGCATCAGCCGGGACGGTGACACGCTCAACATCAATGCCGACACCTTCGCCTCGGCTCTCGCCGCGCGCATGCAGGCTAAACGCCTGCTCCTGCTGACCGACGTGGCGGGTGTACTCGACAAGGACAAGAAGCTCATCGAGCGGCTGACCACCGAGGAAGCGCGCGCGCTCATCAAGGAGGGGACGATCTCCGGCGGCATGATCCCCAAGATCGAGGGCTGCATAGAGGTGGTCGAGGCGGGCGTGGAAGCCGTCGTCATCATCGACGGCCGTGTCCCTCACTGCGTCCTGCTGGAGCTTTTCACCGAGCACGGCGTCGGAACGATGGTTGCGCGGCCCGATAGTAAAAGAGGCGCATAATATGGCAGCTGCCGATAACGCCCCCAAGACCATCAAAGCGCATCAAGGTCTCTCTGAATCGCACACCAAGGCGGCGCGAGGGTTCGGCCATGTCGACACATGGATCTTCGATCTCGATAACACGCTCTATCCAGCCGCCTGCGATCTGTTCGCACAGGTCGATCACCGGATGGGCTCCTACATCGCCAAATATCTCGGTGTGCCTTATGCCCACGCGCGCCACTTGCAGAAGGCGTATTATCGTCAGTTCGGCACAACGCTGTCAGGATTGATGAAGGTGCATAAACTCGCGCCGGAGCCGTTCCTCGAATATGTGCACGACATCGATTTATCCGTGTTGCCTCAGCTGCCGGAGCTCGCGACGGCGATTGAAAGGCTGGAGGGCCGCCGTCTCATCTTCACCAACGGATCGCGCCGCCACGCAGAGAAGGTCGCCGATAAGATCGGCGTGCTTCACCTTTTTGAAGACATTTGCGATATTGCCGGCTGTGATTTCGTCCCAAAGCCTGAACGAGATGCCTTCGAGCGCATGATCGCCCGGCATGGCGTTAGCGCCAGGGCGGCGGCGATGTTCGAGGACATGCCTCACAATCTGGAAGCGCCCCATGCGATGGGCATGACCACGGTGCTGGTGAAGTCCGAATACATCGATCATCCCGCGCAGCTCAAAATGCGCAATTGGCGCGTGTTGCCCGAACACGTCCATCACCTGACCGAGG
>WBZN01000491.1_pt1 | contig 31145 bp, 32 predicted proteins | sample 5204281 | NCBI WGS metagenome assembly WBZN01 (sample SAMN12344347, study PRJNA552823) | activated sludge metagenome | biome: Activated sludge suspended growth; feature: Nitrification reactor; material: Wastewater; isolation source: activated sludge from nitrification reactor of wastewater... | reverse complement strand
GTCGGGATCTTGGCATCCTCTTCCGGCGGCAGGTCGTACAGGTTCTTGTCGGCCGGGTCGCCCGGATGGATCTTGTTCTGCACGCCGTCCAGGCCAGCCATCATCAGGGCGGTGAAGGCCAGATAGGGGTTGGCGGTCGGGTCAGGGAAGCGCACCTCGATGCGGCGCGCCTTGTCGCTCTGCACGTAGGGAATGCGAATCGAGGCGGAACGGTTGCGGGCCGAGTAGGCCAGCTTCACCGGGGCCTCGAAGCCGGGCACAAGGCGCTTGTAGGAGTTGGTGCCAGGGTTGGTGATGGCGTTCAGGGCGCGGGCATGCTTGATGATGCCGCCGATGTAGTACAGGGCGAACTCGGACAGGCCGGCGTAGCCGTTGCCGGCGAACAGGTTCTTGCCGCCCTTCCAGATCGACTGGTGAACGTGCATGCCGGAACCGTTGTCGCCGACGATCGGCTTCGGCATGAAGGTGGCGGTCTTGCCGTAGCTGTGGGCGACGTTATGCACGATGTACTTCAGCACTTGCGTCTGGTCGGCGCGGCGCACCAGGGTGTTGAACAGGGTGCCGATCTCGCACTGGCCGGCGGTGGCGACTTCATGGTGGTGCACTTCCACCTCGACGCCACAGGCTTCCAGGGCCAGGCACATGGCGGCGCGGATGTCGTTCAGGCTGTCGACCGGCGGCACCGGGAAGTAGCCGCCCTTGACGGTGGGCCGGTGGCCGGTGTTGCCGCCGTCGAACTTGTCGGCGGAGGCCCAGGCGGCTTCCTCGGAGAAGACTTTCGAGTAGGAGCCGGACATGTCGACCGACCACTCGACAGAATCGAAAATGAAAAACTCGGGCTCGGGTCCGAAGTAGGCAACATCGCCCAGGCCGGTGGACTTGAGATAGGCCTCGGCGCGCTTGGCGATGGAGCGCGGATCGCGGTCATAGCCCTTGCCGTCGGCCGGCTCGACCACGTCGCAGGAGATCACCATGGTGGTCTCGTCCATGAAGGGGTCGATGTAGGCGGTCGCGGGATCGGGCATGAGCAGCATGTCGGAGGCCTGGATGCCCTTCCAGCCGGCAATCGACGAGCCGTCGAAGGCATGGCCGGATTCGAACTTGTCGGCGCCGAAATGCTTGACCGGCACGCCGACGTGCTGCTCCTTGCCGCGCGTATCCGTAAAGCGGAAGTCGACGAACTTGACTTCCCGGTCCTTGACCAGCTTGAGAACATCTTGAGGGGACATCACTCTCTCCTAGCAAATTGAATTCGGGATGATGGAAAACTGCATGTCCAGGGCTTTAGCAGAAAATGTGCCAACGCCCGAAAAGAAGAACATCATTGTGACATAAGGAAGAACTTCCTGAACCGAAAAGGTTGTCGCACCAAGATAGTGCGTATATTTTCAAATATGCACTATCTTGGTGCGATACGGCAGTTCAGGGAAATGGAGCGAATGTAAGGGTCTTTGTCCAGTTGTGCGGCAATACGCTGTTCCAGCCTGGCCATGCGTGCATCATCCAGGCAGGTCTGCGGGGGGATAAAAATCTCCGCTTCGACCCGGTTTCCAAGATAGTGCAGCACGGTTTTTTCGATCCCTCCAGCTTCCTCCCCCAACAAGCGGTTCAGATGCGCCAGGAGCACATCCCGATCAGGCAGATTGGCGCTGTTGCTCATCAGGGCCTGATCCTCTTCGGCATCGATATGCACCAGCACGTCTGCAACCTCGGGGTGGGCTTCGAGGACCCGCTGCCGGGCGCGTTCACCCATGCGGTGGCCCTCGGACACACTGATGCGCGGGTCGACCAGCACATGCGCATCGACCAGCGCCTGATGGGCCATGCGCCTTGTGCGCAGTTCATGCAAGCCCAGCACCCCCGGCGTCTCGAGCAGCGTCCGGCGAATGGCTTCGACCTTCTCCTTGTCGAGGGCAGTATCAATCAGTTCCTGCAGGGAATCCCATGCCAGCTTCAGCCCCATGCGCAGGATCATGAAGCCCATGATCGCCGCCGCCAGGAGATCGAGGAAGGTCCAGCCCATCAGGGCGCCAGCAATGCCGACGACGACGACCAGCGCCGATGCGGCGTCGGCTCGCGTGTGCCAGGCGTTGGCCGCGAGCATGGGGGAGCGCAAGCGTTCGGCGACACGAAGAAGATAACGAAACAGGGCCTCCTTCGAGGCGGCCGTAATGATGGCCACCCACAGCGCGATCAATTCGACGGGCGGCAGGTCGGCGACGTGCTGCAGGCGCAAGGTCGCCTCCCAGAGGATGCCGAAGCCGATCGCCGCCAGGGAGGCGCCAAGAACCAGCGTGGCGGCTGTCTCGACGCGGGCATGGCCATAGGGGTGCTCGCGGTCGGCCGGATGGCTGCCCTTGCGGTTGGCATAAAGCACAAGAAAATCCGATAGCAGGTCGGAAAACGAATGCAGGCCATGGGCGATCAGGGATTGCGAATGCGCCAGCCAGCCGACAATCAGCTGTACGACGGTCAGCGCCAGGTTGAGGCCGGCCGATATCCAGGTGGCGCGGCTCGCCTCGCGGTAGCGTGCCGGATCGACCGGCTCGGCGCGAAATGGGGATTCTTCGACTGGCATCTGTGCTTCACGTATACTTTTCAGAACTGAATTTTAAAACGCTCGCCGCCCCAATGGGAAAACTCAGCGACATACTGTCCCTGGCACAGAACCGCGCCCGGGAACTCGGCCTCCCTTATGAAGGAGCGCTCACGCCGCCGGAAGCCTTCGAGGTCCTGCAGCTTGCTCCCGGGGCGAAACTGGTGGATGTGCGCACGCGGGCCGAGCTCGACTTCGTCGGCCGCATTCCCGGCGCCGTCGAGATCGAATGGCAGTTCTATCCGGGTTATGCGCCCAACCTGCATTTCATGGCAGAACTGAAGCAGCGGGTCGACCCGGAGTCCCTGATCCTGTTCATCTGCCGCAGCGCGCACCGTTCGCACCGCGCGGCTGCGGCGGCCACCGAAGCCGGATTCACGGACTGCTACAACGTCCTGGAAGGCTTCGAGGGCGACAAGGACGCCCGCGGGCATCGCGGCAAGGTCGGTGGCTGGCGCGCCGCCGGCCTGCCGTGGCAACAAAGCTGAAGAACGCCTTGCTAATTTGTTAAATTAGACAGTTTGGCAAGCTCGCAAGCATGGGAAATCCAGGAAATATGCAATCCGCCATCCAGTTCGACCGTTTCAATGCCCTCGCCGACGAGCAGGCGCAGGAGCGCATCCTTGCCGCGCGCAGTCGGCTCGGCAGCCGCGCCGTGCTGCTCTGCCACCACTACCAGCGCGCCGATGTATACCGTCATGCCGACCTGACCGGCGACTCGCTGAAGCTGTCACGCCTGGCGTCGCAAAGCAACGCCGAATACATCATCTTCTGCGGCGTGCATTTCATGGCGGAGGTGGCCGACATTCTTTCCAAGCCGGAGCAGGTATCCATCCTGCCGGACCTCGCTGCCGGCTGCTCCATGGCCGACATGGCGAACCTCGCCAAGGTCGAACGCTGCTGGCGCGAACTGGAAGAAATGTCCGGCGATCCAGACGCGCTGTTCACGCCCGTCACCTACATCAATTCCAGCGCCGACCTGAAGGCCTTCTGCGGCGAGCATGGCGGCATCGTGTGTACCTCGAGCAACGCACCGAAGATCCTCGAATGGTCGTTCGCGCGGCGCAAAAAGGTGCTGTTCTTCCCCGACCAGCACCTTGGACGCTGGAGTGGCCACAAGATGGGCATCCCGCTCGATGAAATGGTCGTGTGGGACCCGGATCTGCAGAACGGCGGCCTCACCGCCGAGCAGGTGCGGCGCGCGCGCATCCTGCTGTGGAAGGGACACTGCTCGGTTCACCAGATGTTCCAGGCAGGCCACATACTGCGCTTCAGAAACGAGCACCCGGACGGTCTCGTCATCTCCCACCCCGAATCCAATTTCGATGTCTGCCGCCTCTCGGACTACGTTGGCTCCACCGAGACCATCATCAAGACCGTCAAGTCGGCGCCGGCCAACACACGCTGGCTGGTCGGCACCGAGCTGAATCTCGTCAGCCGCCTCGCCGAGGAAGTCAAGCCGGAGGGCAAGGTCGTGCAATTCATGGCGCCGATGGTCTGCATGTGCTCGACCATGGGGCGCATCGACCCGCAACACCTGGCATGGTGCCTGGAGAATCTCGCCGAGGGCAATGTCGTCAATCGCATCTCCGTGCCGCCGCACGAAGCCGAACTGGCGAAGCGAGCCCTCGAACGCATGCTCGAAGCATCTTAGCCGCAACGTGGTGAAAGCCGCCGTCACCCGCCGCCAGACCCGGACGCCGGACGCCGCGTCGCACGGGCGCTCTGCGGTCCGCAAGTTGCACGTGCTCACCTATAACATCCACAAGGGCTTTTCGCAGTTCAGCGCACGCATGATGATCCACGAGTTGCGCCGCCGGCTGCACGGGCTCAATCCCGACATCGTCTTCCTGCAGGAAGTGCAGGGACTGCACGAGCGCCACGCCGAGCGACGGCACGACTGGCCCGAAGGCGGGCAGCACGACTTCCTCGCCGAGGGCGTCTGGCCGGACACCGCCTACGGCGGCAACGCCATCTACGACCACGGCCATCACGGCAACGCCATCCTCTCGCGCTTCCCCATCCTCTCTTCGCACAACCAGGACATCTCCGAATTGCGCTTCGAGCGGCGCGGCATGCTGCATACCGAACTGGCAGTCCCCGGCTGGAAGGAGCCGTTGCATTGCGTCTGCGTTCACCTCGGGCTCACCGCCGCCGCGCGCCGACGCCAGATGCTCGCGCTGGCGGAGCGCATGGAGGAAGTCAGTCCTGGCGATACGCCGCTGATCATCGCCGGCGATTTCAACGACTGGCACAACCGCGCCGGCAACCTCATCGCCGAACGCCTCGGCCTGGTGGAAGTCTTCGGCGGCCTCAACGGCCAGCCGGCACGAAGTTTCCCGGCCACCCTGCCGATGTTCCGGCTCGACCGCATCTACGTGCGGGGCTTCGAAATCGAACGTGCCGAGGTGCACTTCGGCCGGCCCTGGTCGAAAATTTCAGACCACGCCGCACTTTCGGCCTACATAGGCGCCAAATAAGCCGGAGCGATGAAAGCCGCATACCTGACCGGCAACGCCATCGACCTGCTTCAGAACGGCAGCGAATTCTTTCCCGCGCTGATCGCCGCCATCGATGCCGCGGAGCGGGAATTCCACCTGGAAACCTACATCTTCGAGGACGACGCCACGGGACGCGCCGTCGCCGGGGCGCTTTGCCGAGCAGCCCGGCGCGGTGTCGCAGTACGCGTACTGGCCGACGGTTTCGGCGCGGCGGATTTCGTCGCCACGCTCAGGCCGCAACTGGAAGCCGCCGGCGTACAGGTGCTGGTGTATCGCCCGGAAATCGCCCGCTTCCGCCTGCGCCGGCACCGCCTGCGCCGCCTGCATCGCAAGCTGGCAGTGGCCGACGGCCGCAGCGCCTTCGTTGGCGGCATCAACATCGTCGACGACATCGACGCGGCGCACCCGGCGCCGCCACGCTTCGATTACGCCGTGCGCGTCGAAGGCCCGCTGCTCGTTCCGATCCACACCACGGTACGGCGCCTGTGGACGCTGGTGTCCTGGGCCAGCTTCCGGCGGCGCCTGCGCCTGCCCGCCACACTCCCTGTCACGGCCGAGCCGCGCGGCAGCACGCGCGCCGCCTTTGTCATCCGCGACACGCTACGGCACCGTCGCGACATCGAGGAAGCCTACCTGGAAGCGATCGGCAAGGCGCAGAAGGAGATCGTGCTGGCCAATGCCTACTTCCTGCCGGGCAGACGCTTTCGCCAGGTGCTGCTGGCAGCCGCCGCACGCGGCGTGCAGGTGACGATCCTGCTGCAGGGCCGGATCGAATACGCTTTGCAGCACTATGCCACCCAGTCCCTCTACGACATGCTGCTCGGCGCTGGGGTGCGCATCTTCGAATACCACCACAGCTACCTGCACGCCAAGGTGGGGGTCATCGACTGCTGCTGGGCCACGGTGGGATCGAGCAATATCGATCCCTTCAGCCTGCTCCTGGCGCGCGAGGCCAACGTGTTCGTCGACGACCGGGAATTCGCGACGCGGCTGCACGCCAGCCTGGAAACCGCGATGCGGGATGGCGCCCGCGAGTTGCGCCGGGAGGATTGGGAACGCAAGCCCTGGCTGCAGCGCCTGGCAAGCCGGCTGGCCTATGGCCTGGTACGGCTGATGATCGGCATCGCCGGCTACGGCGGCAAGCACTGAACCTGTCGGTCAGGCGGTGGGCCCGCCAGCGCAGGGCGGTCGTTTCGAGGAGACAATGCCGGTGTTCACGCCAAACCAGTTCAGCCCGCCGAACAGGCGCGCGTGCTCGATCTTCACGCAGCGGTCCATGACCACTTCCAGCCCGGCCGTTTCGGCCTTGCGTACCGCCTCCGGGCTAATCACGCCGAGTTGAAGCCACAGCACCTTCGCGCCGATGGCGATTGCTTCGTCGGCGATCGCCGGAATCTCTTCGGCGCGACGGAAGCAGTCGACAATGTCCACTGCTTGCGGCACTTCACGCAGCGATGCGTAGCATCTCTGGCCAAGCACCTCTTCATAGGCCGGATTCACCGGAATCACCGTGTAGCCGTGACCCAGCATGTAATTGGCGGCGAAATAGCTCGGCCGGTGCCAAGTGGCCGACAGGCCGACCATTGCAATCGTGCGGTTCTGCATCAGGATCCGGCGCAGGCCGGCAACGTCGTCGATCATCAGCGTACCCTCCGATCTACCATCCTGCCGGCGCGGGCGCGATTCGGCAACGCGGCAAGTGCTGCCGCTGCCAGTGTGCGATCGCCCAGTGCCAGACATCCTCCAGTCCGGCCTCGGCCAGCCCGTCCGGCGGCGCCTGGCCGAGAAATTCCAGGGCGGCCGTCAGAGACGCTTGCGGCCGGTGTTCGTCGATGGGCTGGGCCCGCGTCTGCTTCGACAGCTTTTCCCCCAGCGCATTCACCACGGCCGGCAGATGAAGATAGGTCGGCTGCGGCAGGCCAAGCTGGCGCTGCAGGTAGATCTGGCGCGGCGTCGAATCGATCAGGTCGGCGCCGCGCACAATATGCGTCACGCCCTGCTCGGCATCGTCCACGACCACTGCCAGTTGGTAGGCGAAGAAGCCGTCGGCGCGCAGCACCACGAAGTCCCCGACCTCGGTGGCCAGATCCTGGCAGATGCGGCCCTGCAGCACGTCCTCGAAGCAGACCCTGCCCGGTTCGACCTTCAAGCGCCAGGCCCGCGCCGCGCGCGCCGGCGGCAAGCCGTCGCGGCAGGTACCGGGATAGCGCGGCGCCCCATCGGTGCCGAGGCCGGAGTCGGCAACTTCTCGGCGGCTACAGGCGCAGGCGAATACTGCGGCGGAAAGACGCAGCCGCTCGAAAGCCGCACGGTAGCGCCCCGTGCGCCGGCTCTGGAAGACAACCTCGCCGTCCCAGGCGAAGCCCATGCGCTCCAGCGTCCGCACGATCGAATCCGCCGCACCCGCCGCCGTGCGCGGCTCATCCACGTCCTCAATGCGAAGCAGCCATTCCCCCCCAGCAGCGCGAGCTTCGAGATAACTGCCGACAGCCGCCACAAGGGAGCCGAAGTGCAGCACACCTGTCGGCGAGGGTGCGAAGCGCCCGCGATAGTTCAGGCCTGAAGTTTCTGAGGCTTTCATGGCCGGATGATAGCGCAGCGTTTGTTGCCTACCGCCTGGAAAATGGCGACGTCCGCCCATGGAACGTGATGGGTTTCACGGTGCTTGATGACATACGCGTGTAGCATGCTGCTCGATCAGGGACGGCGGCAACAGCTAAGGGGCGGGCGTGTCGGAGCCATACAAGCTTGAGAGCTGGCAATCCAGCGTAAACATGGCATGCCACGCCGAGCGCGTGCGGCTGCTGTTTGCCCTGTCACGCATCTCGGTCGCCGCCACCCTCGCCGCCGCACTCCTGGTCTCGGCGTGGCTGTGGTCCGTGGTTAACCACGGCAAGTTGCTCGCCTGGCTGATATTGATGCTCTGCAATGCCGCTGCGCTGCTCTGGATGCAGCATGCCCATCATGCCCGGCGGCCGGCTATCGAGGAAGCGTCTCGCTGGGAGCGCTGGTTCACGATCATGAGCGCCGCCAGCGGCCTTCTCTGGGGCATGGTGATTTGGCTGCTCACACCCGGGGTAGGCGAGCTCATTCATGTCGTTTTTATTCTGATGCTGTGCGCCGTCTGCCTCGGCGCTACCGCCGTACTTACGCCCTCGCGTCCTGCCTACTACGCATTCATGGCGCCGATGGTTCTGCCAGCGGCCTTGTTCCTGACATCCTTCGGCAATCCGGGCGGCATCGCAGCGGCAAGCTGGGCGGTGCTGATCTATGTCATCGTTCTTGTCGGCGTCCATGACGTCCTGCACAGAAACCTGGTCGCCACCATCCGGCGACGCTATGAAAGCGAGGCACTGGTCGCCGAACACAAGGTTATTCTCGACTCGGCGGCGGAAGCCATCGGCCTGTTGAGGCCGAATTACCTCGCAAAATGCAACCGGCAGTGGTGCGTCCTGTTCGGCTATGACATGGATGAAGCCGTCGGCAAGCCTGCCTGGGCGTGGTGGCCCAGCTACGAAGACTGGAGCCAGTTCGCGCAGATCTGCATGGAGCCCATCAGCAAAGGCAAGCCCTACAGCGCCATCGTGCAACTGCGCCGCAAGAACGGCAGCCTGTTCTGGGCGGAAATCAGCGGCATGGCCGTCAACCCGGCCAATCTGGATCTGGGCGTTGTGTGGATGGGCACGGATATCAGCGAACGCCTGCTCACGGAATCCAAGTTGAAGGCGAGCGAGCAGCGCTTCCGGGATCTGGTATCGCTTTCGACAGACTGGTACTGGGAACAGGATGCCGAGTTCCGCTTCACACGCTTCAGCGGGCCGGCGCTGGAGAAAATCGGCATCGACACCCGCCACCTGCTCGGAAAAACGCGCTGGGAGATAAAGCGGCTTGGCGGCGCCACCCCTCAGCAGTGGCAGTCCCATCGCGAGACCCTGCTGTCACGCCAGCCCTTCCATGACTTCATCTACGAAGTCCGGCTGACCCCGGCAGACCAGCGCTGGTTCTCCATCAGCGGCAATCCGGTCTTCGACGAAAACGGCGACTTCGCCGGTTATCACGGCGTCGGCACGGACATCACGGATCGCGTCAATGCCGCCGAAAAGTACCGCCACCTCGCTCACCACGATACGCTGACCGGGCTGCCCAACCGCAGACTTCTGGGCGATCGCGCGGAGCAGGCGCTGGCCCTGGCCAGACGCAGCGGCCACCTGGTCGCGCTGCTGCTGCTGGACCTTGACGATTTCAAGATCATCAACGACACCGACGGGCATTCGGCGGGTGATATCGTCCTCATCGCCATCGCCCAGCGCCTGCGTGCCCTCGTGCGGGAAATCGACACCGTCGCACGCCTGGGCGGCGACGAATTCGTCATCCTGCTTCAGGAAATAAGCCACCAGGCAGATGCCGCACGGGTTGCGGAGAAGGTCATCGAGGCGATCCGGAAACCGATCGAAGTCGGCAACCGGCAGTATCTGCTCGGCGTGTCAGTCGGCATCGCGCATTTTCCCGACCACGCTGCCAACATGGAAGGTCTGATGCAGCGGGCGGATATCGCCATGTATCAAGCCAAGCAGGCGGGGGGGCGCGCCTATCGCTTCGCCGACAGGATCGCTTCCCCTGTTGCCAATGCTTCAGTGCATTCCCAGCCGTCCGACCACCCTCAGGAGAGCAAGCCTACACATTGAAGCGGAAGTGCATGACATCGCCGTCGTGCACGACATAGTCCTTGCCTTCCAGCCGCATCTTGCCGGCCTCCTTCGCCCCTTGCTCGCCCTTGCAGGCAATGAAATCGGCGAACGAAATCACTTCGGCGCGAATGAAGCCATGCTCGAAATCGGTGTGGATGACGCCTGCCGCCTGCGGCGCGGTGTCGCCGGCATGGATGGTCCAGGCACGCACTTCCTTCACGCCGGCGGTGAAGTAGGTCTGCAGGCCAAGCAACTGGTAGCCGGCGCGGATGAGGCGGTTGAGCCCCGGCTCCTCCAGCCCCATGTCCGCCAGGAACACTGCCTTGTCCTCGTCCGGCAGATCGGCGATTTCCGCCTCCATTGCTGCGCAAAAGGCCACCACCGGCGCCTTCTCCTTGGCCGCGTGGGCTTCCACGGCGGCCAGAAGGGGATTGTTGGTGAACCCCTTCTCGTCAACGTTGGCGGCGTAAAGGGTCGGCTTCGCCGTGATCAGGCAAAAGGGCTTGAGGTTGGCCTGCTCTTCCTTCGACAGGTCGAGTGCGCGCACCGGCTTCGCCTCATTGAGTTGCACTACACACTTGTCGAGCACCGCCACCAGGAGCTTTGCCTCTTTGTCGCCGGCCTGGGCCGGCTTGCGGTAGCGCGTCAGCGCCTTTTCCACCGTCGCCAGGTCGGCCAGGGCCAGTTCGGTTTCGATGGTCTCGATGTCGTATAGCGGCCTGACTTCCCCGGCCACGTGCACAATGTTCTCATTGTGGAAGCAGCGTACGACATGAACGATGGCGTCGGTCTCGCGAATGTTGGCGAGAAACTGGTTGCCCAATCCTTCCCCCTTGCTCGCCCCCGCCACCAGCCCGGCGATATCCACGAACTCGACAATGGCGTTCTGCACGCGCTGCGGCTTGACGATCTCGGAAAGCCGGGCCAGCCGGGTGTCGGGCACCTCGACGATGCCGACGTTCGGCTCAATGGTGCAGAAGGGATAGTTCTCCGCTGCGATGCCGGACTTGGTGAGTGCGTTGAAGAGAGTCGACTTGCCGACGTTGGGCAGGCCGACGATGCCGCACTTGAGGCTCATGGTGTTCCTTTTTCTGAAGCCGGCGGCGCAGGCCGGGTGTTTATCTTCTGCATGGCCGCCGGATACTCCCCGCGCGCCAGCAACGGCCAGGCATCGAGGGCGCGATCCAGCGCCTCCTCGATCTGGACGCGTTCCTCAGCGCGCGGCTTTTTCAGGACGTAGTCGACGACCTGATTGCGGTCGCCCGGATGGCCGACACCGATGCGCAGACGCCAGAAATCCTGCGTACCCAGATGCGCGGCGATGTCCTTGAGGCCGTTATGGCCGCCAAGGCCGCCACCGAACTTCAGGCGCAGGGCGCCAGGCGACAGATCGAGCTCGTCGTGCAGGACCAGCATCTCCGCCGGCGAAATGCGATAGAAGCGCATCAGCGCTCCCACCGCCTGTCCCGAGCAGTTCATGAAGGTCTGGGGCATCAGCAGCCAGAGTTGCTCGCGCGTACGGCCGGCAATGCCGTGAAAACGGGATTCGCGCCTGAGTTCGGTGCCAAGCTGCGCCGCCAGCCGCTCGCACAGCCAGAAGCCGGCGTTATGCCGGGAGTCGGCGTATTCGGCGCCCGGATTGCCCAGGCCGACAATGAGTCGCGGCGCGGCCACAGGTGGAAGCAGAGCGTTGCGGCGGCAACGCCGCCGCAAGCGCGCTTACTTCTTCTCGGCCTGCTTGGCCGGGGCAGCGGCTGGGGCCGCGGCAGCCGGTACAGCAGCGGCAGCGGCTTCCTCGACCACCGCCAGCTCGGCCTCAGTTGTGCCGCGCGGCACGACGATAGTGGCCACGACCGGATTTTCGTTCCGGTGCAGCACCGCCTCGACGCCCTGCGGCAGCTGCAGGTCCTTGACGTGAATCGAATGGCCGACGGAGACGTCCTTCATGTCGACCTCGATGAATTCGGGCAGGTCGGCAGGCAGACAGGTGACATTCAATTCGTTGAGGACGTGGCTCACCACGCCACCCTGCAGTTTGACGCCCGGGGCGATGTCTGTATGAATGAAATGCAGCGGTACCTTCATGTGGATCTTCCTGTCGGCGGCGACCCGCTGGAAATCCGCATGCAGCACCAGCGGCCTGAAGGGATGCATTTGGTAGTCGCGCAGCAGCACTTGCTGCTTCTCGCCATCCAGGTTCATGCTCAGCACGGAGGCATGGAATGCCTCCTGCTTCAGGCTGTGGAAAAGGGCATTGTGGTCGACCTGAATCGGCTGGGCCGCCGTCTCACCCCCATAAAGAATGCCGGGCACCTTGCCCGCGCGACGCAGGCGGCGGCTCGCTCCGGTGCCCTGCAGTTCGCGCTTGTTCGCGATGATTTCGATTTTCATTTGCCAGCTCCATTAAAGCCCCGGCCGCGACCAGCCAGGGGGTTATAAAAAACTACTCCATGAACAGCGAGGAAACCGACTCCTCGTTGCTGATACGCAGCATCGTCTCCGCCATCAGCTCGGCGATGGATATCTGCCGGATGCGCGGGCAGGCCCGTGCCTCCTCGTTCAGCGGAATGGTATCCGTTACCACCAGCTCGTCCAGAACGGATCCCCCGATGCGCTGCACCGCGCTGCCGGAGAGCACCGGGTGCGTACAGTAGGCCAGCACCTTGGCGGCACCATGATCCTTCAGTGCCTGTGCCGCCTTGCACAGCGTGCCGGCGGTGTCCACCATGTCATCCATGATGACGCAGGTGCGCCCATCCACCTCGCCGATGATGTTCATCACCTCGGAGACATTGGCCTTCGGACGCCGCTTGTCGATGATGGCCAGGTCCGACTCCAGCCGTTTTGCCAGCGCCCGCGCCCGCACCACGCCGCCGACGTCGGGCGAGACCACCAGCAGTTCCTTGTGCTGGTTCTTCCAGATGTCGCCGAGCAGAATCGGCGCCGCATAGACGTTGTCCACCGGGATGTCGAAGAACCCCTGTATCTGGTCGGCGTGCAGGTCAACCGTCAGCACCCGGTCGACCCCCGCTGCCTGCAACATGTTGGCCACCACCTTGGCCGAGATCGCCACGCGCGCCGAGCGAGGCCGGCGGTCCTGGCGCGAATAGCCCATGTAGGGAATCGCCGCAGTGACGCGCCCGGCCGAGGAGCGCTTCAGCGCATCGACCATGATGATCAGCTCCATCAGGTTGTCATTGGTCGGCGCGCAGGTCGATTGCAGGATGAAGCAGTCCTTGCCGCGGACGTTCTCCATGATCTCGACGTTGACCTCGCCATCCGAGAAGCGGCCCACCGTGGCCCGTCCGAGCGAGATGTTCAGGCGCCTGACCACGTCGGCGGCAAGCTTGGGGTTGGCGTTCCCCGTAAAGACCATCAGGCTGTCGTAGGCCATGCGTGCCTCTCGAGCGAATCCGTTCTTGCAAATAATGCGGGCAGGTGATTCACCTGCCCGCATTCTTGATTTTAGTTCCGGCATCACGCCCGCAAGCGGGCATGAGTCTTCTCTAAAACTACGTTCTGGCTGGGGAGGAAGGATTCGAACCTTCGCATGCCGGAATCAAAATCCGGTGCCTTAACCAGCTTGGCGACTCCCCAAGTGTTTCAGTCAGCGAGTTCCCGCAGGGGGTGTTCGTCCAAGCCTCGCGCTATCCAGCCGACCATGTCTTCCGGCAGCCGCGACTGCACGGCGCGCGCGTCCTGCTCGGCGGCAAAGGGGGCAAAAACACAGGCCCCGGAACCGGTCATGCGCGCTTCGGCGTGCTGTCTGAGCCAGGCCAGCGCCCGCGCCACCTCCGGGTAGCGCCCGCACACGACGGGTTCCAGGTCGTTTTGGCCGAACAGCAAAGGGCCCCGACCCGCACCCCAACCCGCTGAAAAGTCCGCCATTTTGATGGCTTTCGTATTCCGTGTCAAATTCGGCGCGGCGAAGATTTCGGCTGTCGGCACGGCAACGGCCGGCTCGACGACGAGGTACCAAACCGGAGGCAAATCGATCGGCTTCAGGGCCTCGCCGATACCCTCGGCGAAAGCGTTGCGGCCGAAGACGAAGAACGGCACATCGGCGCCCAGTTGCAACCCCAGTGCCTGCAGGCGCTCGCGCGGCCAGTTCAGCCGCCAGAGGCGATTCATCGCCAGCAGCACGGTGGCCGCGTCCGAACTGCCGCCGCCCAGCCCGCCCCCCATCGGCAGGCGCTTCTCCAGCGCAATCTCAACGCCGTGCCTGCAGCCGGAAGCCTCCTGCAGCAGCCGCGCTGCACGCAGGCACAGGTCACGCTCCTCGGGCACGCCGGCCAGCGGACGAAGGCGCAGGATGCGCCCATCCGTCCGCGGCGCGAAACGCACCGTGTCTCCATGGTCTACCAGGCGGAACAGTGTCTGCAACAGGTGGTAGCCATCGGGCCGCCTGCCGACGACATGCAGAAAAAGGTTGATCTTGGCCGGTGCGGGATAGGCGCTGTCCCAATCCGTCATCTGGACAAGCTCCAGCCGTCGATCTTCAGCCGTACCTCGACGTCCTCGCGCCGAGCCTGCAGCAGCTCTGGCAGCGCATCCGGCGCTTCACTCTCATAGCGCAGGTAGTCGATCACCCAACCCTGTTCCGAGAGACGGACCAGCCTGCCTGCCGCGTCCACCCGGGCGAGGCCATCGAAAGCCGGACGCCCAAGCACCCAGCGTCCCAGCCCCGATACCGGTAGCGGCGTGCCGAACACCCTCTCGGAAAGGCCATCCATGTCTGCCGCCACGTAGTGCTTCTGGTCGGCCGTCTCCAGCAGCGCGGTACCTGCGCCCGAGGTCAACCTGGCCAGACCCTGGCCAAGCGGTCCGCTGACGACGATTTCGTCAGATTGCGCGTCGTGGCGCCAGTCGATGCCTGCCGAGAAGCTCTCGCCGGCGCGACGAACGGCAATGCGTCCTTCGATGCGGAAGGCCTCGATCGCCTCACGTGCCGGGCGGACTTGCGTCGCCGCCGGCTGCAGCGTGGCGCAGCCCGCCGTGAGTGCGATTAACGCCGCCGCAGACAACAAGCGCAGCATCAGGGGGCGAAACGCTTGATGACCTCGGCCAGGACCTCGTTGCCGGGATGGGCCTTCGCAGCCTCCTGCCAGATCCTTTTTGCCTCGTCGCGGCGGCCCAGTGCCCACAGCACTTCGCCGAGGTGGGCAGCGATTTCCGGATCCGGTCGGATCGAGAAGGCTCGCTGCAAATGGGCCAGCGCCCCCTGATTGTCGCCCTTGCGGTAGAGCACCCAGCCCATGCTGTCGATGATGAAAGGGTCGTCCGGAGACAATTGCAACGCCTTGAGGACCAGCTGCTCCGCTTCTTCAAGTCGCTGGTTGCGCTCGGCAAAGGAGTAACCGAGAGCATTGTAGGCATGGGCATGCTCGGGCTTGAGGCGGATCAGCTTGCGCAGGCTGGCTTCCATCGCCTCGTGCCGGCCGAGCTTTTCCGCCAGCAGCGCGGACTCGTAGAGCAGTTCGGATTGCTCGGGTTGCGTAGCGAGACCGCCGGCGAGAAGTTCATAGGCTTCTTGCGTCCTGCCGCCGTCCCGCAGGAGCTGACTTTCGGCCAGCAGCAACTGGATGCGGTCGGCGTTGCCCGCAGCACGCACTTCCTGCAGATGGCGGCGGCCGGCATCCAGATTGCCCTGCCTTGCCAGCAGCTGGGCAATGCGCAGCTGCGCCGCCAGATACTGCTCGCCCGGCGCCACCTCGGCATACCAGCGCAGCGCAGCGTCGAACTGCTTGCGTTCCTCGGCAATCTGGCCGAGGTAAAGGCGCACGGTGTCGATCTCGGCAAAGTCCTTGCCAAGCAACTTCTTGAAATTCTCCTCCGCCGCCTCCCAGTCAGAAAGCTGCACGGACAACACCGCCACGGCGTAAATCACATCGACATTGCCGGGGAAATCGCCCAGCAGGCGCTGGAATTCGGTCCGCGCCTGGGAAAATTTGCGTGCACCGACCAGGTTGCGCGCGTACTGCAGGCGTACCTCGCGCGCCTGCGGGTGGCCGGCAAGATAGGTGCGCAGGGTTTCGATCGCCGCCTCAGGGGATTCGGTGCGCTGCAGCTGTGCCTTGAGCATCACTGCGAGATCCCAGTCAGGTCTCAAATCAAGCGCCTTGTCGGCCCCGGCAATGCCTCGCCGCCATTCCGCGGCATTCAGTGCGGCCTGGGCACGGGCGAAATGCGCCTCCGGCAACCCGATATAAGGCTGCGTGAGCTGTTCGACCATGGTCAACACGGCTTTCTTGTCCGGATAGCGGGCGAACAGGCGGTTGAGCCGCATCAGGCCGTCACCCAGGTTCTCCCCTTCCTGCGCCAGCAGCTTGGCAACGTGGGGTTGCAGCTCATCGAGGCGGTTGGCGCTCACCAGAAGCCCCGCCATCATCTGGTGCGCCTGGGAAGATTCAGGATCGATCTCAACCCAAAGCCGGGTGGCCTGCAGGGCCATGTCGAGATTGCGACCATGCAGCGCTATCTCGGCGGCGCGCCGGGCCACGCGCGGGTCACGCGTCGAGCGGGCAAGGTCCATATAGGCAGAGGCCGACAGGTCGAGGTTGCCGCGCTGGCCGGCGATTTCGGCAAGCAGGGTCTGATACAGGATCTGTCCGGTCAATTCCTGCTGCGGCAACGGCTCGACGCGCGCTTTCGGTTGCACTTCGGGCGCAGCTTCCGCCGACTGCCGGGCAGGGGCCTGGGCACAGGCCGAAAGGATGAATGCCGCAACAACCGCGACGGGGAAAAGCAGGGGGCGGAACGAGTCGATCATGTCAGGGTCGCAACGGCACAGCGTAGAATTGAATTTGTTCGACTCATGTTAGGGGGTTTTGCCACCCCCGGCAAGCGAGTCCATTCCGATTGCCATGCCAGAACTGCCCGAAGTCGAAATCACGCGCCGCGGCCTCCTGCCCGCCTTGCCCGGCCTGACAATCGGCGCTGTCGTCGCGCGCCGCACGGCCCTGCGCTACCCGTTGCCACGCAACCTGGGCCGCCTGCTCGCCGGACAAACCCTTCACGGCATCGATCGACGCGGCAAGTACTTGCTGTTCCGCTTCGATCGCGGCACGCTGATCGTCCATCTCGGCATGTCGGGCAGCCTGCGCCTGGTGCCTGCCGAGGAACCACCGGGCAGGCACGACCACCTCGATCTCGTCTTCGGCGACAAAACCTTGCGTCTGCGTGACCCGCGCCGCTTCGGCGCCGTACTTTGGACGAAGGATGATGCCGCTGGCCACCCCCTCATCGCTTCGCTCGGCATCGAGCCATTGTCGGAGGACTTCAGCGGCAGCTGGCTTCACGCCGCCACCCGCGGCCGTGACAAGCCCATCAAGCTTTTCCTCATGGACAGTCACGCCATCGTCGGCGTAGGCAATATCTACGCCTCGGAGAGCCTGTTTCGCGCCGGCATCGGCCCCGGTACCCCGGCAGGACGCCTGTCACTCATGCGTTGCATGCGGCTGGCAAATGCCGTCAGGGCCACTTTGGAAGCCGCCCTGGCAGCAGGCGGCAGTACCCTGCGCGACTTCATCCACAGCGACGGCGCTTCAGGCTGGTTCCAGCAAACGCACTACGTGTATGGCCGCGAAGGCGAACCCTGCCGCGTCTGTGGCGCGAAGGTACGCGCCCTGCGGCTGGGCCAGCGCTCCACTTTCCATTGTCCGCGTTGCCAACGCTGACGAACGGACGATTGTGGCCTCCCAGTTGCATTGCTTTCGCGGAAATATGTGCTAAATTCCGGTTTCTGAAGCACTTTCTGGAGTCGCCATGGGGCTTGTCCAGCAATTTTCCGCCTATAGCAGCTGGCGCTCGGCAGTATCCGGGCATCTGCTCAGCCTGCACAACTGGCTTGTCGAGAACGAGCTTGGCGACGCGCAAAGCGAACTGCGGCTGCAGCAGCTGCTGGAGCGCCTGCGCGAAGACAAGCTGATCATCGCCTTCGTCGCCGAGTTCTCCCGCGGCAAGTCGGAACTGATCAACGCCATCTTCTTCGGCGACTACGGCAACCGCATCCTGCCCTCCACCGCCGGGCGCACCACCATGTGCCCGACCGAACTGCTGTTCGAGGCCGGCAAGCCGCCAGCCATCGAGCTGCTGCCCATCGAGACGCGCTCGACGAATGCCAGCGTGGCGGAATTCAAGCGTTTCCCCGAGGAATGGCGCGTCGTTGAGCTGGACACCGCCTCGGCCGAGGCCATGCACGCCGCGCTCTCACGCGTAGGGGAGCAGAAACTCGTCTCGCAGGAACTCGCAGCCAAGCTCGGCTTCGCCATCGATGCCGAGGGCAAGGCGGGCCTCAAGCCGGATGCCGGAGGCCTGGTTGAAATTCCCTGCTGGCGACACGCCGTCATCAACTTCCCCCACCCCCTGCTCGAGCAGGGGCTGGTCATCCTGGACACGCCGGGCCTCAACGCCATCGGGGCCGAACCCGAACTGACGCTCTCGCAGCTCCCCAATGCCCATGCCATTCTTTTCATTCTCGCTGCCGACACCGGGGTGACGCAGTCCGACCTTGCGGTCTGGCGCGACCACGTCAACGGCGCCCGGACGCGGCAAAAGGGCCGCATCGCCGTCCTCAACAAGATCGACGGGCTGTGGGACGGCATCCGCAGCGAAGCTGAAATCGAAGCCGAAATCTCGCGCCAAGTCAAAAGCACGGCGGATACGCTCGAGCTGGATGCCGGCCATATCTTCCCCGTCTCGGCGCAGAAGGGCCTGTTCGCCAAGATCAGCCGCGACGCTGACCTGCTTGTGAAAAGCCGCCTGCTGGCGCTGGAGCAGGCGCTCACCGCCGAACTGATCCCGGCCAAGCAGGACATCGTCTGCGACAACACCGAGAGCGAGGCGGCAGACCTCATCGCGCGCACCCGCGCCCTTCTGGAGACACGCCGCAGCGGTGTCGCCGAGCAGCTGGGCGAGCTATCGGACCTGCGCGGCAAGAACCAGAGTGTCATCGAATACATGATGCGCAAGGTAAAGAGCGAGAAGGACGAATTCGAGAAGGGCCTGCAGCGCTACTACGCCGTCCGCAGCGTCTTCTCGCAGCTGACGAACAATCTCTATTCCCATCTCGGCATGGATGCCCTGCGCGAGGAGACGCGCGGCACCCGCGAAGCCATGCTGGAGGCGCGCTTCACCAAGAGCCTGCGCGATGCCATGAAGAGTTTTTTCCGGCACGTGCGGGCCAACCTCGGCAAGTCAGCCGGAGAGATCAGCGAGATCACGAAGATGATGGAAGCCATGTACGAGCGCTTCTCGACGGAACATGGCATGAAGCTGGCGCCGCCGGCGCCTTTCTCGTTGTTGCGCTACGAGAAGGAGATCGACCGCCTCGAGCAGGGCTTCAACGCCCATTTCAATACCCTGCTCAACATGGTCACGCACGCCAAGCTCGGCCTGACGCAGCGCTTCTTCGAGACGGTGGCGATCCAGGTGCGGCGCACCTTCGAACTGATCAACCGGGACGTCGACCACTGGTTGCGCGCCGTCATGGCGCCTCTGGAAACCCAGGTGCGCGAATACCAGCTGCAGCTGAAACGCCGGCTTGAAAGCGTCAAGCGGATCCACCAGGCCACCGACACGCTGGAAGACCGCGTGCGCGAGTTGGCGCAGATGCAGGCAACGCTGGAGACGCAGCTGGCGGAGTTGAACCGGATTGCCGCAGCGCTGCGATCGACCCTCCATGCGGAGGCGCAGGAAGGCACCGCCCTGTTCCAGGCCGCCTGAACGGGCAGCCCGCAGGCAGCGCCAGGCTTACTTGACAGCGGTCAGCTTGAGGAATTTCTGCTGCAACTGGTCCTTGTCCTCGGCGTGATCGGGGTTGGGGATGATGCAGTCCACCGGACAGACCTCAATGCATTGTGGCGTGTCGAAGTGGCCGACGCACTCGGTGCACTTGTTCGGGTCGATCTCGTAGATTTCCTCTCCCTGGGCAATCGCGCCGTTGGGGCACTCCGGCTCGCACACGTCGCAATTGATGCATTCATCGGTGATCATCAAGGCCATCTTGCTTTCCTCACTTGCTTGAAATTTTCTGCTTCAGCCGCTCATGCACCAGCGGCTGCACGAACTTGCTGACGTCGCCGCCGAGGGAGGCGATCTCTCGCACCATGGTCGCGGAAATGAACTGGTATTTTTCGGCGGGTGTCAGGAACACGGTTTCGACGTCCGGGTTCAGGCTGCGGTTCATGCCCGCCATCTGGAATTCGTACTCGAAATCGGATACCGCGCGCAGGCCGCGCAGGATGATGCGCGCCTCGTGCCGGCGCAGGAAATTCATGAGCAGGCCGTCGAATCCGACCACTTTTACATTCGGGAAAGGCGCCAGAACCTCGCGTGCCATTGCAACGCGCTCGTCCAGGGTAAAGAACGGACGCTTGGTACGGCTGTCGGCCACCGCCACCAGCACTTCGTCGAAGAGGCGCGAGGCGCGCCGTACCAGGTCCTCATGCCCAAGGGTTACTGGGTCAAAGGTGCCTGGGTAGATTGCGACGCCGTCGCTCATGTCTGCAATGCCTCCAGTAGGTGGTAACAAACCTGCCCCGCCCGCCCGCTTCTGACCGTTTCCCAGGAACCGACGCGTTCAATGAAATGCTCGGCTTCCACATAGATCCGGGCATCGGCGGTCAGCACCCCGGTCAACTTGGGCGCGACGCGCTCGATCCAGCCCTGGCGATAGGGGGGGTCAAGAAACAGCAGGTCGTAGCGCCGGGTTGCGCGGGCGAGGAATTTTACCGCATCTGCGCGTACCAACTCCAGCCGCTCCGTACCGAGGGCGGCAGCGGCGTCCCGAAGCGCGGCGAAAGTGCGCGCATCGCGCTCGACTAGGGTGACATGCGTCGCGCCGCGCGAAGCGGCCTCGAAGCCGAGCACGCCGCTGCCGGCGAAGAGATCGAGGCAGGCGAGGCCGGTCAGGTCCTGGCCCAGCCAGTTGAACAGCGTCTCGCGCACGGCATCCGGCGTCGGCCGCAAGCCAGGCAGCGCTTGGAAGTTTATGTAGCGGCGCTTCCATTCGCCGCCAACGATGCGCAGGCGCGACAAGGCCTCAGTCCCCGGCGACGATAACCGTGACCAGATGCTCGGGCTTGATGTGACGCTGGAACGCCGCACGTATCTCCGCGATCGTCACCGCCTCGATCCTGCGCGGGAAATCGTCGAGGTAGTTGAGCGGCAGGCCGTAGAAGCCGATCACCGCGATATGGTCGAGCAGCTTGCGGTTGCTGTCGATGCGCAGCGGGAAGCCGTCGGCCAGGTTGCGCCGGGCGGCCTTGAGCTCGTCCTCGCTCGGCCCGCGGGCGAGGAATTCGGCCAGCACCTCCTCGACCACCTTGAGCGCGTCACTGGCCTGCTCGCGCTTGGTCTGCAGGCCTATCTGGAAGGGGCCGGGCTGCTGCAACGGCTGAAAGTGGCTGTACACGCTGTAGGCATAGCCGCGCTTCTCGCGCACTTCCTTCATCAGGCGCGAGACGAAGCCGCCGCCGCCGAGAATGTAGTTGCCGGTCAGCAGCGCATAGTAGTCCGGATCGCCGCGGCGTACGGCGGGCAGGCCGAGATGGATGTGTGCCTGGGTGGCCGGATGCTCGACCCGCTGGGTATTGCGCGCCGGCATCGCCGTATCCGGAAGACCGGCTCCTGCCGGTGCATCCGGCAGGTCCGCCGTCAGGCGCTGGGCAATCGCCTCGGCTTCGGCGCGCCCGAGGTCGCCGATGATCGAGACGACCGCCCGACGCGCACCGTAGTGCGCGCGGTAAAAGGCCAGCAGGTCGTCGCGGGTGATCTTCTCAACGCTCTCGACCGTCGGCAGGCGGCCGTAGGGATGGCCGGGGTAGAGCGCGGCAGCAAAGCGCTTGGCGGCAATGCTGCCCGGGCGCGTGTCCGCCTCGCGGATGCCGGCAATGCTGCGGGCCTTTTCCCGCTCGAGCGCGGCAGCGGGAAACATCGGCTGCTGCAGCACCAGCCGCATCAATTCCAGCGCCGCCTCGCGCTCGCGCGCCGAGGACAGGCTGCGCAGCGAAATGCTGGCGCGGTCCTGATCGACGCTGCCGCCCAGGCGGGCGCCGATGTCGGCCAGACGGTCGGCAATTTTCTCCTCGTCGAGTTCGCCGGCACCCGTGTCGAGCAGTCCGTGCGTGAGGCCGGCGAGGCCGGCCTTGTTCTCGGGCGCATAGGCGCCACCGGCCGCAAAGTCGATCTGAATATCCACGATCGGCACGACGCGGCTCTCGACGAAATAGACCTGCGCACCCGAGGGCGCCGTCCAGTGCTCGATTTTTGCGCCGCCTTGGGCCAGCGTCGCAACCATGGCCAGCAGCATGGCCAATAGCAGTTTCTTCATGGGAGCTCCGTTCAGTTCAGTGCCGTGCCGTAGGGACTGACTTTTGCGCCGCCCCGCTCGGCGACGGCTGCGGCAGCGGCTGCGGATCGAGCACGGCGACGGTGAGCGTGGCATCGCCGAAATACTTCCGCGCCACCGCCTGCACTTCCTCTGCCGTCACGCTGCGGATCTTGTCCAGCAGGGTGTCGATGTCGCGCCAGCGGATGCCGGCCGCCTCGAGGCGGCCAATCTCCAGGGCCTGCGCCATCATGGAGTCGCGCTTGTAGACCTGCGCCGCGATGGTCTGCGTCTTGACGCGTTCGAGTTCCCCGGCGCTGACGCCCTCGTTCGCCACGCGGGCAATCTCGGCGCGCAGCGCCGCTTCCAGATCATTCACCGTCCTGCCCTCGGCGGGCGTGCCGGCGACGCTGAACAGCGCCTCGCCGCGCACGGTGGCATCGTAGCCGGCGCCGGCCGAGACAGCCACCCGCGTGCCGCGCACCAGGTTGCGTGCAAAACGTGCGCCCTCGTGCCCGTCGAGCACGGCGGCGAGTACTTCCAGGGCGTAGGGCTCGCGCTCCTTGTTCAGGTCCCGCAGCGCGGGCACCTTCCAGACCATGGAAAGGTAAGGCAGCTTGGCCGGCGCCTTGACGACCAGTCGCTTGATGCCGACCTGCGCCGGCTCGAGCTGCGGCTTGCGGCCGGGCAGGGCGCGGGAAGGAATCCTGCCGTAATGCCTTTCGGCAAGGCGGAAAACCGCATCCTTGTCCACGTCGCCGATGACGATCACGTAAGCGTTGTTCGGCGCATACCAGCGGCGGTACCAGTCGCGCGCATCCGCCGCCGTCATGTTCTCCAGATCATTCATCCAACCGATGATCGGCCGCCGGTAGGGGTGCGCCTGGAAGGCGGCGGCCATCTGCTTCTCGTGCACCTGGGCCTGCGGATTGTCCTCGGTGCGCAACCGGCGCTCCTCCATGACGACCCTGATCTCCTGCTCGAATTCCTTCGCATCGAGCACCAGGTTCGCCATGCGGTCGGCCTCCAGGGACATCATCTCGCCCAGGCGGGCGCTCGGCACCTGCTGAAAATAGGCGGTGTAGTCGAGGCTGGTAAAGGCATTGTCGCGGCCGCCGGCAGCGGCGACGCGCTTGTTGAACTCGCCCTGCTTGAGGGTCTTCGTACCCTTGAACATCATGTGCTCCAGCACATGAGCGACGCCGGAAGTGCCGTCCACCTCGTCCATGCTGCCGGCGCGGTACCACACCATGTGCACCACGGTCGGGGCACGGCGGTCTTCCTGGACGATGACGCGCAGGCCATTGGCCAGGGTTTTCTCGTGGGGATTCGCCAGCGCCGTCGCCGCCGACAGGAGCAGTGCCGCCGCAAACAACAGTCTTCTCGTCATGGGGATTTGTCCGCTTCTGCTAAAATCGTTTTTGCCATTTTCGCACGGGGATCGGCCCCGTGCCGATTCAGACTGGCTTATCCATGTTTGGTTTCCTGAAGAAGTCCGAGAGCCCCGCTGGGGCACGCCCCTCCTGGAGCGAGCGCCTCAAGGCCGGCCTCTCGCGCACGCGCGCCCAGCTCGGCGGCCTGTTCGGCCGCCGCATCGACGAGGAGATGCTGGAGGAACTGGAAACCACCCTGCTCATGGCCGACGTCGGCGTCGAGGCGACGCAATACCTGCTCGATGAGCTGAAAGCCGCCGTCGGGCGCGGGAAGCTGGAAACGGGCGAGCAGCTTCAGCGCGCCCTGGGCGACATCCTGCTGAAACTGCTTGCGCCGCTGGAGCAGCCGCTCGACGTTTCCGCGCACAGGCCCTTCATCATCATGATCGCCGGCGTGAACGGCTCGGGCAAGACGACTTCCATCGGCAAGCTGGCAAAGCACTTCCAGGCCCAGGGCAAGTCCGTCCTGCTCGCCGCCGGCGACACCTTCCGTGCCGCCGCACGCGAGCAGCTGGCGGTGTGGGGAGAGCGGAATGGCATTGCCGTCATCGCCCAGGAATCGGGCGACGCCGCTGCCGTCATCTACGACGCAGTGAATGCCGCCAGGGCGCGCGGCGTCGACGTGGTGCTGGCGGACACCGCCGGCCGTCTGCCAACCCAGCTGCACCTGATGGAGGAAATCGCCAAGGTCAGGCGCGTCATCGCCAAGGCCGAGCCGACGGCGCCGCACGAGGTGCTGCTGGTGCTGGACGCCAACATCGGCCAGAACGCGCTCGCGCAAGTCAAGGCCTTCGATGCGGCCATCGGCGTCACCGGCCTCGTCGTCACCAAGCTGGACGGCACCGCCAAGGGCGGCGTCATCGCCGCCATTGCACGACAGCAACCGAAGCCCTTGCGCTTCATCGGCGTCGGCGAAGGCATCGACGACCTCCAGCCTTTCTCGGCACGCGAATTCGTCGACGCGCTCTTCGGCAAGGCATGATCCATTTCGACCAGGTCGGCAAACGCTTCCCGGGCGGCATCGCCGCCCTGGCGGATCTGACTTTCACCGTCGAGTCCGGCGAGATGGTGATCCTCTCCGGCCACTCCGGCGCCGGCAAGAGCACATTGCTCAAGCTCATCCCCGCCATCGAGCGGCCGACGCAGGGTTCGGTCGTCGTCAACGGCCAGAATGTCGCCGCACTCAAGCGCGCCGCCGTGCCGTATCTGCGCCGCAACCTCGGCATGATCTTTCAGGACCAGAAGCTGCTCTACGACCGCAGCGCCTTCGACAACGTCGTGCTGCCGCTGGCCATCGCCGGCGTCTCCGTGCGCGATGCCGGCCGGCGCGTACGCGCCGCCCTCGACAAGGTCGGCCTGCTCGACCGCGAGAAGGCGATGCCGGTGGCGCTCTCCGGCGGCGAGCAGCAGCGCCTGGCCATCGCCCGTGCGGTGGTGGCGCGGCCGGCGATCCTCATCGCCGACGAACCGACCGCCCATCTCGACGACGACACCGCGCGCGACATCGCCGCGATGTTCCATGCCTTCAACCAGGTCGGCGTCACGGTGCTGGTGGCCACCCACCACGAAGCCCTGTTCGCACCCTACATGACCCGGCGCATCACGCTCTCGCACGGGAGGCTGTTGCCATGAAGGGCTGGCTGCTGCATCACAAGCAAGCTTCATCCCAGGCACTGCGTCGCCTGGCCGGCACGCCACTCAATACCCTGCTCGGCGCCCTGGTGCTCGGCATCGCCCTGGCCCTGCCCGCCGCTGGAGAGATGCTGCTCGCCAATTTCCTGCGCCTGGCGCAGCGCGTCGCCGCCACGCCGCAGATCTCGGTGTTCATGGCGCTCGATGCGGCGAAAGTGGAGGTCGCCGAGATCGAGTCGCTGCTCAGGAAGCATCCACAGACGCGCGAGGTGCGCCTGGTGCAGCGCGAGGACACGCTGAAACGATTCAAGGAAAGCGAAGGCCTGGCCGAAGTGCTCGAAAGCCTGCCGCGCAACCCCTTCCCCGACGCTTTCGTCGTCGTGCCGCGCGACGAATCGCCCGCGGCACTGGAGGCGATGCGCGCCGAGTTCGCGAAATACCGGCGCGTCGAGCACGTGCAGCTGGATTCCGCCTGGGTCAAGAAACTCGATGCCCTGCTCCGGCTGGCCCGTCTGGCAGTCACCCTTCTGGCGGCGGTGCTTGGCGTAGCCCTGGTCGCCGTCACATTCAATACCATCCGCCTGCAGATCCTGACGCAGCAGGAAGAGATCGAAGTCAGCCGCCTGCTCGGCGCCACCGACGCCTTCATCCGCCGACCTTTTTATTATTTTGGCGCCCTGCAGGGACTGGCCGGCGGCCTGGTGGCCTGGAGCACCGTCCTGATTGCCACCCTTCTGCTGCGCGGGCCGGTTGCGGATCTGGCTGGCCTCTATGGCATCGAGTTCGCACTGCACATCCTGCCGCTTGCCGATTCCGTCGTGCTGTTCGGTCTGGCCGCCTTGTTGGGCTGGGCAGGAGCCTGGCTTTCCCTTACCCGCCACCTTCGAAACTGATTATTCAAGGTAAATCAATGCGTTGAAGAACGTCTTCAAGGGGAACTTTCCACTCCATTAGCACTCTCTTACTTAGAGTGCTAAAATGATCATGGAGGTGAAATCTTATGACGCATGCTCTCAAACTGCCGGTCCCCTTAGCCGTTGGCAATCTGGAAAGCTATATCCAGGCAGCCAACCGTTTCCCGCTGCTCACTGAAACAGAGGAAGTCGATCTGGCGCGGCGGTTTCGCCGGGATGGCGACCTCGAGGCGGCGCGCGGATTGGTACTGTCGCATCTGCGGCTGGTGGTATCGGTGGCGCGCGGCTATCTGGGCTACGGCCTGCCCCACGCCGACCTGATCCAGGAAGGCAACGTCGGCCTGATGAAGGCCGTCAAGCGCTACGATCCCGAGCGCGGCGTCAGGCTGGTGTCGTTCGCCATCCACTGGATCAAGGCGGAGATCCACGAATACATCCTGCGCAACTGGCGCCTGGTGAAGATCGCCACCACCAAGGCACAACGGAAGCTGTTCTTCAACCTGCGCAGCATGAAACAGGGCCTGAACACCATGAGCGGCGAGGAAGTCGGCGCCATGGCGAAGCAGCTCGGCGTAAAGCCCGAGGAAGTGCGCGAGATGGAAACGCGCCTGTCCGGCCGCGACATCGCCATGGAGAGCGGTACCGAGGACGAGGAAGAAACCTACGCGCCGATCGCCTACCTGGCCGATCCGGCCGAAGAGCCTTCCGAAGCGCTGGCCAACCGCGAAATGGAACGCCTGCAGGACGAGGGCCTGAAGCAGGCCTTGGCGAATCTCGACGCGCGCAGCCGCCGCATCATCGAGCGGCGCTGGCTGGCCGAGGGTGAGGCGGCGACGCTGCATGAACTGGCCGAGGAGTATGGCGTGTCCGCGGAGCGCATACGCCAGATCGAGGCCAAGGCCATGCAAAGAATGAAGGGGATGCTGGCACACGCCGCCTGAACCAGCCGGAAAAGGCAAAGGCCGTTGCGGAACCGCAACGGCCTTTTCGTTTGTGCGAACGATGCCTACTTTCCGGCAACGAGGAGCTTCAGGTCCTTGGCGATCACTTCAGGCTTCTCGCCATGCTTGATGTAGAGCCGCAGCCTGCCCTGCGGGTCGTAGACGTAGCTGCCGGCGCTGTGATCCACCGTGTAGGTGGTCGGCGTGCTGCCCGGCTGCTTCTTGTAAAAAACCCGGAACTCCTGCGCCGTCCTGGCAATGGTTTGCGCATCGGCATACAGGCCGAGGAAACTCGGGTTGAACACCGGCACGTACTGCGCCAGCAGCTGCTGCGTGTCGCGCTCGGGATCCACCGTCACGAAAAGCACCTGAACCTTGGCGGCGTCGCCGCCGAGCAGCTTCAGGGCCTCGGCCATGCCAGTCATGGTGGTGGGACAAACATCGGGGCACTGCGTGTAGCCGAAGAAGATCACCACCGCCTTGCCGCGGAAATCCGCCATCGTGCGCGGCTTGCCGTTGTGGTCGGTCAGCGCGAAATCCCGCGCATAATCCGCCTCGCTGATATCGGTGTTGACGAATTGCGGCCGGCTGTCGCAGCCGGCCAGCAGCAGGGCCAGTGTGATAAGAAACAGTCGAAGCATCAGAACTTGAAGTAGTGATCCACCAGCAGGGCGGCAAACAGCGCTGCCAGATACCAGATGGAGTAGCGGAAGGTCTTGTGCGCCAGCTTGTCGCTGTAGTCCCGGTACATGCCGATCGCGTAGGCCAGGAAGACGCCGCTCAGCAGCACGGCGCAAACAAGATAGATGAGACCGCTCATGCGAATGATGTAGGGCATGAGGGTAACGCCAAATAGCAGAATGGTATAAAGCAGGATCTGCAGGCGGGTGTATTCCGGGCCGTGCGTCACCGGCAGCATGGGCATGCCGGCCTTGGCGTATTCCTTGGTGCGATAGAGTGCCAGCGACCAGAAATGCGGCGGCGTCCACACGAAGATGATGAGGAACAGCAGCAGGGCCTCGGAAGTCACCTCGCCCGTCACGGCGGCCCAGCCCAATATCGGCGGCATGGCGCCAGAAGCGCCGCCGATGACGATGTTTTGCGGCGTCGCCGGCTTGAGAAAAATGGTGTAGATGATGGCGTAGCCGACGAAGGTCGCCAGGGTCAGCCACATGGTCAGCGGGTTGACGAACCAGTACAGCAGCGACAGGCCGATGCCGCCGATCACGCCGGAGAACAGCAGCGTCTGGCGGGAATTGACTTCGCCGCGCGGCAACGGACGCCCGCGCGTGCGCGCCATGACGGCATCGATCCTCTGTTCGATCAGGCAATTCACCGCCGCCGCCGCGCCCGCGATCAGGGCGATGCCGGTGGTGGCAGCGACCAGAACCACGGGGGGCACCGCCCCCGGCACGGCGAGGAACATGCCGATGACGGCGCAAAACACGATGAGGGAGACCACCCGCGGCTTGGTCAGCTGGAAATACTGGTACAAGCGGTACCCCAGTGTTTGCTCCGGAGAGGGTAAAGCCTTCATGCAAGCCCCTGGCTGGCGGATGCCCGCCGATTCAAAGGTCGGAATTTACCACGGCGGGCCCCGGGAATAAACCTTGTTTGGTTAGGGCTTAGAGCAGCTAGCCGGCGCCAATGCGCGACGGGCGCAGCAGGCGCTGCAGGTCCTTGATCATGCGGGTGGGCTCCGGATTCTCCGGAAAGCGCAGCATCAGGTTCCCCCGCGGATCGGCCACATACAGGTGGGCGGCGCGGTCGGCCGGCGCAGGAAACGCGGCCAGCACTTCGCTTCCCGTCGCTCGCACGACCAGGGTGCCCTCGAATTCCTTCAACAGGTCAGGTGGCGGTTGGCTTTCGTCCGACACCAGCCAGACGCGCTCCAGGCGCAGCATATCCTTCCCCTGCGCCAGCCGGATCTGGCGCATGGCATACAGCTTTTCCCGGCAGCGCGCCTCGCAGTTGCCGGAGTCGACCTGCAGCAGCAGCCATTTCCCCTTCATCTGCTCGAAGCGGAACTCGCCGCCCGTGAGCAGGGCCAAGGGTTGCGCCGGCAAGGACACCGGTTGCAACAGGTCGCCGTGGTTCATGCGGGCGTCTGGTGGCGAGAGGTAGTAGAAAAATAGCGCGGCCACGATCGGAAAGGCGCTCACCAGCCCGACACCGAGCACAATGAGTTTCTGCTTATGCTTCATGTGTCCTGCGCTCCACTGAATTCAACACGGCCGCAATCGCTGCTGCGGCAGCGGCCAGATACCACAACAGGGCGAACCCCCAATGCTTCAACGCACCGCTGTCCGCCGGCAGCCAGTCCCGCACAAGTCCGTCCCCTGCGGCATCGGTCTGCAACAGGATGACCGGCTGCAACTCCAGCCCAGACCATGCCCGAAAGCGCTCCAGCGTCAGGTTCTGCCAGACGATGCCTTCTGCGATCTCCGGCGCCAGCTCGAATGTCTTGGCAGGCAGCAGGCGTCCGATGCCTTTCACTTCCACTGTCGTGGCTGCCAGCGGCGGCGGCACCGGAATTTCGGAGCGCAGCCGCGGCGCGGCGATCCAGCCACGATTGACCAGGATGCAAATATCTGCGCCTTCGATGCGGAAGGGGGTGATGACATGATAACCGGCGACGCCGTTATGAACCCTGTTATCGACAAGGATGCTTTTGTCCGCCAGCCAGCGTCCGCGCGCAATGGCCGGATGCTGGTCGAGCAAGGCGGCATCAACCGTTGATGTCCCCACCTGAACCGGGGCGTTATGTCTGGCGCGTTCAATACGATCGAAGGCAATCTGCTTCTGCTCGGCGCGGTCGCGCTGGAAATTGCCGATCGTGACCGCGACGGCCACACTCGCCAACGCCGCGAACAGCAGGACAGGGCGAAGGTGGAATTGAATGTTCAAGCGTGCTGTCTATGGCACTGGCGGGAGCGTTAGGCTAGACTGCCCCGAAAAGGAAATTGCGGTCATGCGCATCGTCGTCATCCTGTTTCTCGTCGCCATCGTCGCCAGCCTGGCTTCGGCGCTGGTATTCCTGTTCCGCGACCAGGGCCACGACCGCACACGCATGGTCAAGGCGCTCGCCGTGCGCGTCGGCCTGTCCATCATGCTCTTTGTCCTGCTGGCGGCAGGCTACTACTCCGGCCTGATCACCGACAGGCTTTAAAAAAATGCGCCGCACGTCGTGCGGCGCATATTTTTATCCGGGGCGGCGTCCCGCCCCCCGGCGATTCATTACAACCAGTACACCACGACGAAGAGGAAGAGCCAGACCACGTCGACGAAGTGCCAGTACCACGCCACCGCCTCGAAGGCGAAATGATGATCCGGCTTGAAGTGCCCGGCCAGGACGCGGAAGAGGATCACCAGCAGCATGGTCGCACCGATGGTCACGTGCAGGCCGTGGAAGCCGGTCAGCATGAAGAAGGTCGAGCCATAGACGCCCGTGGTCAGCTTCAGGTTCAGCGCCTGGTAGGCATGCACGTACTCGTAGACCTGCAGGCTGAGGAAGAGCAGGCCGAGGGCGATGGTGAGCATCAGGCCGAGCTTCAGCTGGCCGCGCTTGCCGGCGACGAGGCCCCAGTGCGCCCAGGTCAGGGTGGCTCCGGAGGACAGCAGCAGCAGGGTGTTGATGAGCGGAATGCCCATGGCACCCATCGGCGTGAACTGCTCGGCGAACTTCGGCCCGGCGCTCGGCCAGTTCGCGGTGAAGCCCGGCCACAGGAGCTGCTGCTCGGCGCTCGCCAGATCGGGCACGGACAGCACGCGGACATAGAACAGGGCGCCGAAGAAGGCGGCGAAGAACATCACTTCCGAGAAGATGAACCAGCTCATGCCCCAGCGGAAGGACGCGTCGACCTGCTTGTTGTACCTCCCATGCTCGGATTCATCGATGACGCGGCCGAACCAGCCGAACAGCATGAACAGCAGCACGGCGAAGCCGGCCAGCACGACATACGGGCCGGGCGCCAGCTTGTTCATCCACAGCACGGCGCCCGACGCCAGCAGGAACAAGGCAGCCGAACCCACCAGCGGCAAGTGCGACGGGTCCGGAACGAAATAGCGGGATGCCTGCTGATTCATGTCTACCTCCAGGTCGTTGTGTTTTT
>WBZN01000490.1_pt1 | contig 31166 bp, 33 predicted proteins | sample 5204281 | NCBI WGS metagenome assembly WBZN01 (sample SAMN12344347, study PRJNA552823) | activated sludge metagenome | biome: Activated sludge suspended growth; feature: Nitrification reactor; material: Wastewater; isolation source: activated sludge from nitrification reactor of wastewater... | reverse complement strand
TTTTAATCACCATTTCGACCAGAAATAGGATGCTATTTTAACATTCCTGGTCGTTATGCTCATCAAAAGAAAGATCTTTGCTGCATAGAATCAAGTGCTTGTGGATATTTCAGGATCGACTAATTAACGACATCCCATATCTAGTTTCTCGTTGTGCTTTATTTCTTAAAATCCACCCCAAGAAACCAAATTCAAATCATTCTGCAGGATAATGATTAGGTATTGATGCACTGTGATTTTCATCACAGTGCAATTTGAATTTTCTGACTTCTGTGGGTTATGCCTAAAACTTAATTTAGGCGTAATCTTTTAACCTTTGAATAAAGTCAGTACGTGTTAGCACTATTTATTTAACAGATTCTCAGAACCTGTAGCGCTACTATTGGCTCTGACATTTTTAGGCTAACTAGGGAAAATTGCGCCTAGGATACGTTCTCCTTTGGCACCAGTTACAGCAGGTAGATTGCTAGTTTTTTTATGGATTGCTTGCCGTGCGAGCCAGGCAAACGCAAAAGCTTCTACCCAATCCACATCGATTCCTAGCTGATCGGTCAATGCAACTTTCTTTTCCAGTAGCGCTTCACTTATGCGATTCACAAGTCGAGCATTATGTGCTCCTCCACCACATAGATAAACTTCTGTCGAAGCAGGAAAGTAAGATTGTATGCTCCGCACTATGCCTTGTACCGTCAATTCGAGTAAGGTCGCCTGCACATCTACAGGGAGCTCAGTTCCTTTTAAATGCATTCTAAGCCAATTAAGGTTAAAACAATCCCTACCCGTACTTTTTGGCGGAGGTAGAGAAAAAAACGGTTGCATCAATAATGCTTCCAATAGCGCTGGAATCGTTTCTCCCTTACTTGCCCAATTGCCGTTTTCATCATAGCTTTTTCCTTGGTTCTCAAAACACCAAACATCCATTAGCATATTACCTGGCCCGCAGTCAAAACCTATTACAACATCTTCAGGCGGAAGGCTCGTAATATTTGCGATACCTCCAACATTTACGATAATGCGATGAGATGTTTCATGACTAAAGCAAGCATCATGAAATGCAGGAACCAGCGGTGCGCCTTGGCCACCTGCAGCAATGTCGCGACTCCTAAAATCAGCAACGACGGTAATACCCGTCAATTCTGCCAGTAACGCCGGATTAAATAATTGAATGCTATAGCCAGTATCTGGACAATGTCTTATGGTTTGACCATGACAACCCAGTGCTACGATCAACTTTGAGCTGATCTCCGCTGCGATCAGTAGATTATTTATCGCTTGCGCGTATAAATTTGATAATACATTCGCGAGCAAAGCAGCGCGGTGTAATTCATTCTCTCCTTGTAGGTGCAACGCCAATAAATCTCGCTTTAAATTGGGGTCATAGGGCAAGAAATAGTTCTGTACAAGCTTCGGGGGGGTGAAACTGAAATCTACTAATACTGCATCAACCCCATCAAGACTTGTTCCAGACATTACCCCTACATATAGCTCCTGGTTCAAGACTTGGTTTCTCAAGCACTAACGCAATAAATACCGCAATCTTTAAGCTATTTTGCTAACGCAAAGTTAGCATTGCGAAGTAAATTAAGGCGAGCGATCAATTCTTTGGTTTCTTTCTGGAATATAGCTTTATTTCTTTTACTGATTGATAGTGCAGCGGGCATAATAACCTGAGATGGGTCTCGTTGAATCCCGTTCACACGAAGTTCATAGTGAAGATGGGGGCCAGTAGCCATTCCAGTGGATCCGACATATCCAATAATCTCCCCCTGCTTAATTCTTCTTTCCTTTTGCAACCCTCTACCAAATGAAGACAAATGACCATAAGCAGTACTGTATTCGCCACGATGCTTTAAAATAATCATGTTGCCATACCCGTTCTGCCAGCCTTTAAACTCAACGACACCATCTGCTGTAGCCATCACCGGAGTGCCCGCTGGCGCCGCATAATCAATCCCTTTATGCGCTCGCCATTGCTTCAAAATCGGATGAAAGCGCGCATTGGTAAATCCTGAGCTAATGCGTGAAAATTCGAGCGGTGTCCGTAAAAACGGCTTTCGGAGATTCTCACCGCTTGGCGTAAAATAATCCCCTTCCCCACCGGGTTCTTGAAAATAAACTGCCCGATAAGGTTTTCCCTTATTGATAAATTCAACCGCTAGAACTCGGCCCGATTGCATCGTTGGCCCATAATCTTGAAGTGATTCATAGACGACGGTAAAGTGATCTCCTTTTCGTAAATCACGATAAAAATCGATATCGGAAGCAAAAATTTCCACTATTTTCGCAGCAATGCCGTTTGGTAATCCCGCAGCATCGGTTGCTGCAAATAAGGTACTCTCAATGACACCTGATCCAACTCTAATTCGTGAATTAGCTTCTGCTGTTTCATTATCAATTTCATAGAGGTCACCAATTTTTTCAATATTCAATTGCTTTCCATTGATATTGAAATAGCGTAGGGTTAGTAGCTCCCCCTCCGTCGAAGTCTCCGCATGAATAATCTCTCCAGATCTTAAATACTGCATGACTTTATTGTCTCTAGCAGCACGTAAAAAATCCGCTTTATCTTGCTTGTTTACTTCAAGCCGAGAAAGGATAGCTGCTATGGTATCTCCGCGACGTATATTTTCTTGGTACCAGAAAGTACTTACGCTAAATGGACTCTCGTCTTCATTAGCTGCAACGATCTCAGGAAGTGGAAGCGAGTGGACAATTTGCCGAACTGGAATATCTTGTAAAGAAGATTTCGTTGGGGCAATTCCAAATGCAGTTACGATGCCAAACAAAGGAATACTTGAAAGAATGGTTAACCAACGCAAACCTTTTTGTGTTACGACTGGCGCTTTTTGCGCTAAAATCCTTGTTTTGTTAGGTAATGGCGTATAAAACATACTACGTATCACTCCTATATTTTGTGAGTTGCGCTAGTCTAGCATAAAAAATGGCCTGCGCCCTAGCATAACTCGTTAGCGCTGAAATAGGCTTCTCAACCCTTTTCTCTTAAAACTTAATCATTTAGATAGATATCGTGCGTTCCTCAACTAATCAAACCAATGAACAACTAAAAATTATCAAACGGGGTTGCCAGGAATTATTGGTCGAAGAGGAAGTTATTCAAAAACTAGCCCGTAATCATCCGCTTAGGATCAAAGCTGGCTTTGATCCTACAGCACCTGATTTACATCTAGGACATACGGTATTGCTTAACAAACTTCGTCAATTCCAAGATTTAGGTCATCATATTTTATTTTTAATCGGGGATTTCACTGGAATGATTGGTGATCCAAGTGGCAAGAACACGACCCGCCCCCCTCTAACCAAAGAAGAAGTCACTGAAAATGCAAAATCTTATACTGCTCAAGTCTTCAAAATTCTTAATCCAGAAAAGACTGAAATTGTCTTCAACTCCACTTGGATGGATAAATTAACCGCAGCTGATTTAATCAGGCTATCTGCTGCCTATACCGTAGCACGTATGCTAGAAAGAGATGATTTCAGTAAGCGCTATCGGGAAAATCAAGCCATTGCATTGCATGAGTTCTTGTATCCACTGATACAAGGTTATGACTCCGTTGCACTTAAAGCTGATATCGAATTGGGAGGAACTGATCAGAAATTTAATTTATTAGTAGGTCGAGAATTACAAAAACATTTTGGGTTAGCCCCGCAATGCATCTTGACCATGCCTTTATTAGAAGGTTTAGATGGGGTTAATAAGATGTCTAAATCCTTAAAAAATTACATTGGAATTACAGAAAGTCCAACTGAAATTTTTGGAAAGATTATGTCCGTTTCTGATAACCTAATGTGGCGCTACATTGAATTACTTTCATTTGAAAGCTTAGATACGATCGATAACTGGAAAAGAACTGTTGACGCTGGCCAAAACCCAAGGGATATCAAGGTAATATTTGCTCAAGAAATTGTTACCCGTTTTCATAGTAAAGCTGCAGCGGAAAATGCGCTAATCGATTTTGAGGCACGCTTTAAAAATGGCTTAATTCCAGATGATATTCCCCAGAAAGCTATCCAAATTAACGGAAATGAGGTAACGATCAGTCAGCTACTTAAACAAGTAGATCTAACCAGTAGCACAAGCGAAGCTTTCCGGATGATTGAGCAAGGCGGGGTAAAAATCGATGGCGATAAAATCAGTGATAAAACTTTGAAAATTGCTTCTGGAAAAACTATAACCATTCAAGTTGGAAAACGTAAGTTTGCAAAAGTTACAATTAACTCTGCATAATAAAATCCTCTGAAAGTATTAATCTCTAAAATTTTGATACTGTAGTGGAAAATCCGTGATCGTTTTTTTTACAAACGCGATGCATTGTTGAAGGTCATCGCGGTTTTTCCCAGAAACACGCACAGTATCAGCTTGAATACTCGCTTGCACCTTAATTTTGCTGTCTTTGATCAATTTGACAATTTTTTTTGCCAACTCAGTTTCTATTCCTACTTTTACAGTACAAGCACGCTTAACTTTATTCCCACTCACTTTTTCAATTTTATCGCTAACATCAAGGCATCTCATATCCACACCGCGCTTACTTAATTTAGTATTAAGAATATCTTGCACTTGACTCAATTGGAAATCATTGTCCGCATAAATCGTTAGAACCATTTCAGCTTGTTCTACCCGTGCATCGGAACCTTTAAAATCAAACCGCGTGCCAACCTCTTTATTGGTCTGATCAATCGCGTTCTTAACTTCTGTTTTATCAACCTCGGATACGATATCGAATGATGGCATAGCGTATATTCAAATAGATTTCTTACGTTTATATCAACAATATTTTCTAAACCGAAAAGGAAGAGCCACAGCCACACGTGCTCGCAGCAGAGGGGTTCTTGATGACAAATTGAGCGCCTTGAGAATTTTCCACATAATCGATTTCAGCGCCAATTAAATACTGATAGCTCATTGAATCTACTAGCAGCTTAACTTTCTCTTTCTCAATCACTATGTCGTCTTCATTTTCAGACTCATCAAAAGTAAAACCGTACTGGAAGCCAGAGCACCCACCGCCACTGACAAAAACCCTTAGCTTTAAATTGGGATTTCCTTCTTCTTCTATAAGCTGCTTAACCTTATTTGCAGCGCTATCAGTAAAAGCGAGTTGACTGTGTATTGTTTGATTTTCTTCTAAATGATTTAATTGCATCTATGCTCCTCCAATTCGCAGCTATTCATTGATGTTTGTTAGCAAAGCGAGGTAAGTCACTTTACGGTAATATTGGGACATGTTCTATCCCTAATGTTTCAGGGAAGCCAAACATTAGATTCATATTCTGCACAGCTTGTCCTGCCGCTCCTTTAACTAAGTTATCAGTAACTGAAAGAACTACAACTGTTTGCCCGCCCTGCGGCCGATGAACTGCAATTCTACAATAGTTGGATCCCCGCACTGAACGAGTTTCTGGATGACTGCCCGCTGGTAGAACATCAACAAACTGTTCATTTTTATATCGTTCTTCAAACAACATTTGCAGGTCAATTTTGGTCTTATTACTTGTTAATCTGGCGTATAGCGTAGCATGAATTCCGCGAATCATCGGAGTCAAGTGTGGAACAAATGTTAATTCAATCGGCTTACCCGCTACATTGGACAAGCCTTGGCAAATTTCTGGTAGATGACGGTGACCCGGCACTCCGTAAGATTTAAAATTATCAGCTGCTTCCGAGAAGAGAGTATGTACCTCAGCTTTCCGACCAGCACCTGATACGCCTGACTTTGTATCTGCGATCAGTGAATTGGTGTCGACTACCTTGGCCTCAATCAGTGGTAAAAAACCTAATTGGACAGCCGTTGGATAGCAACCAGGATTTGCGATAATACGTGCTTTCTTTATCTGTTTGCGATTGATTTCTGGTAATCCATATATCGCTTCAGACACAAGTTCTGGGCACGCATGCGTCATTCCATACCACCGCTCCCATTCAGAAATATCTTTTATCCTAAAATCTGCTGAAAGATCAATCACTCTAACACCCGCATCCAATAATTCTCGAGCCTGGCGCATAGCTATCCCATTAGGAGTAGCAAAAAATACAATATCACATTTATCCAGTTTTGCCTTTTCTGGATCAACAAATTTTAGTGAAACATATTTTCTTAAACTCGGGAATAACTCATCGACAGCCAAACCCGCTTCTTGCCGAGAAGTAATTACTTTTAGGCTAACATTTGGATGCTGCGCCAAGATTCGCAGCAACTCAACTCCTGTATAACCGGTTCCACCAACGATCCCAACTTTAATCATATCGGATAATAAATAAAATAAATGTACAAAGCAAAAAGCCGCCTGAAAGGCGGCTTTACTAAAATACAAATACATTTAGCGTTTAGAGAACTGCTTACGCCGCCTAGCCTTACGTAAACCAACTTTCTTACGCTCTACTTCGCGTGCATCTCTTGTTACAAAACCTGCCTTACTAAGAACTGGTTTCAAAGTTTCATCATAATCAATGAGTGCTCGTGTAATACCATGTCGAATTGCGCCCGCCTGACCAGACTCACCTCCACCATGAATATTAACCATTATATCAAAATTAGTGGTATTTCCCGTTAACTCCAGAGGTTGTCGAACAATCATACGACCTGTTTCTCGAGAAAAATACTCGTCGATTGGTTTATCATTAACGACAAAAGCACCTTTACCCGGCCTTATAAACACTCGAGCGACTGAGCTCTTTCTCCGACCTGTTCCATAGTTATAATTGATCGCCATAAGTTATGCCTTTATCTCTAAATTTTGGGGTTGCTGTGCACTATGAGGATGCGTATCACCTGCATATATTTTTAGTTTCTTAAGCATAGCGTACCCTAGTGGACCCTTTGGCAGCATACCTTTTACTGCTTTCTCAAGTGGCCTAGCAGGAAAGCGGGCATGCATTTTCTTAAAATTGGTTTCGTAGAGTCCTCCTGGATAGCCGCTATGGCGATAATACTTCTTATCCTCTGCTTTATTTCCAGTTACTTTAATTTTATCGACATTGATAACAACGATGTAATCTCCAGTATCTACATGTGGAGTAAAAATGGGTTTATGTTTTCCACGCAAGCGGTGCGCAATTAATGTTGCCAGTCGCCCTAAAACTTTATCGGTTGCATCAATTAGAAACCAATCATGGTGAACTTCTAATGGTTTTGCTGAAAAGGTCTTCACTTAAATATCTCTCACTTTACGATAATTTCTTAAATTAACATTCTAGATTCTATTCAACCCCAAAAACCATAAAATAGAATACTGCTGTTAACTTAATCTGAAATTCAAACCGATGATTTTACCCTACATTAGCTATATGTTACAACAACTACAATAAAACGATCGACTCAAAAATGATCCAATAGCCTATTCATTACTTTGGTTTAATAAGCGTTAAAGCACCACAAAGTAAACCTACTTTTTTAATAGTTGTAAAACTTGTGCGGGTGGTCTAGCCAGAATCGCTTTGTCACCCCTAACGACAATGGGCCGTTGAATTAAATCTGGATCTTCAGCCATTCGCTTTAATAATTCCTCATCAGTAGCTGATTGCAAGCCCTCGGCTGCTGGCTCATCTGATCGAAAAATTTCGCGCGCAGTCATATTGAGCTTTTGCAGCAACTCGCGCAACAAGTCCTCTGAAATAGGCTTTTCGTAATAATTAATACTCTGAAATTTTTCACCACTTTGAGTAAGTAGTTCAAGCGTAGCTCTACATTTACTGCAAGTTGGTTTCTGATAAATCGTTATGACCTCATCCATTTCAAATATTAATCCTAAACACGAAGACACATAATAATAGATTGTTGGCTATTTAATACCACACTCTTTAGAGATAGCGCCATAAGCTGAAGATGATCCTTTTAATCCAAATGTGTCAGTCGTTGCCGTATCCTTGGCAGATATGCCCTTAATAATCAACGTGCTGCCGTTACGAATGGCATTTGTGATTTTGTTATCCGTATCACTATCTTGAGCCCAAGCAGTCTCATTTTCTGTAAAAAGCTTAAAGTTTTGGTTACCGATATTAACTGTAACTTCACTTTCTTTCTTAAAAGGATATCCAGCCATAAAACTAAAAACATTCTTACTACTTTCAGCAGGTCGATGCGTCAATAAAGCATATACACTACCGCGTTTTGTATAACTTCCTTCTTCTTTCTTAGGTTTACTCACCATATAACAAACTTTATTCTTGCCTTCCATGTAAACATAGGCCGTCCAATCATTAAATTCGCCTATAATTTTAGGATCAGCAGCATGACTCAATCCATATGCTAAGCATAAAGCAATAAAAATGCTCCGTTTAAAAAGTATTTGTTTCATTTATCGATCCTTGGAATAGGGTTGTAACTGACTGTCTAGAAGTTATCTGCATCCTTCCATTTTGTAAATGAAATAGCCATCTTTATTAATAGCTGCAATCACATCATCCGGCGCTCCTTGGCTATGACAGAACCTACATTCTTTGCTCGAAACAACGGCATCCCCTTCACCAATCGAAGTTAACCACTGTTTTGCATACTCAATAGCTTTTTGATCATCTTTAGCTGAGGTAAATACATCAAAATGCATGGTATGGCCGTCCCTGGCTTTAACGTAAGTATCATAGACATGAATTTGCATAAATCTATCCTTTAAAAAATTAATAAGTAAATAAACTTACTACTAAAATTGATCGAATCCAATAGGCTTAATTATGCCACTTTTCTTCTTGCTACCATAACTCCATCGCGAGTTGGATTAATAAACGCATCGAATTCAGGATCGTCAAAAATCATTTGATTATGTTCCAGAATTGCTTGAGTCCACTCATCAATATTATTTCTTGCAATGACCTTTCCATGCCAGAGCACATTGTCTGCAATATATAAACCACCCGGCTTAATTTTCTCTTTCGCCAATTTCCAGACCGATGGATATTCATTTTTATCTACATCGTTATAACAAATATCAAAGAAACCTTCGGTTTGAGAAAAAATCTCCTGCGCATGCCCGATACAAAAAGTTATTCTCCTCCATAAATCAACGGATGATAGAAAGCCTTCTGCTTGCTCCTTATTGGCAAGTTTGCTGTCTGAGCAAATTACCTGTCCATTTGATCCAACAGCGCGCGCAAACCAATAAGCAGAATAGCCGTAGCCGCTCCCAAACTCAAAAACACGCTTTGCATTAACCATCTTAGCCAAAACTTCTAGTGACATACCGACTAAACGACCTACAATGGGAAAATTTTTTTGTTTTGCCAAAGCCTCCATCTCAACTAACACATGTTGTGATTTATTCTCTATCAATTCCTGCATATAGCGCTCTATAGCTGGGTTAACCGGAATCAAATCAACAAAATGTTCGTTCTGTGATGGTTCTAATCTTTTCATGATAGGATCTCTTATATAGCGCAGATCACGCTAGCGTAATAAAGGTTGTCATTTCTTCTTCAATTCAATTGTCCATTTTTGAGCGTTGCCAACATATCAGCAATGCTGTCATTACCAGCAGTATCGGAGGCACTCTATTATAGAGAAGAAAAGTATCCGTCATCCCAGCCAGTACTATATAACTAACAAACGCAATTCCTAGATTGGATAATTGATTTTCTTTAAATAGTTTGAACCAAGAAAACATTAAAAAAGCCAACGCCATGATGCCCAATCCACCCAAGTGCATTCCAATCTCAATCCAATCATTATGATAATGCGAAGTTTTTTGAAATGCTGGCAAATTACGATAAATACCATCTTTATACGTTTGAGCCTCTTTCTCAAAATAGACTTCCGGGTTACCGGTACCATGGCCTATCCAAGGCTGCTTTTGTATGCCATTCAAACCAATATCCCATATTGCTAATCGATAGCCCAAGCTAGTTTCATAATTGCCTAGCTTAATCGCAGCCCAATCATGACTTACGAGACTCAAGCGTTCCTGCATCACCGGATTTGTAGCCATAAGCAGCAACGTTAGGCCTACAAATGAAGAAATTCCTATTAACCTCACTTTTCTTTTGCTCTGATTCATAAAAAAGATCAGAATAATTGCAGCTATCAAGGTCGCAAATAAGACGGTTCTTGCTCCCTGATTAAACTGTAGCAGCAGCAACAAAGCAGAGACGAACCACCACATCATATTTTGTAATGTCGTTTGGCTCACTTGCGCTAAAAAAATTGTAGTGACTACACCGATACCTAATATCGCTGAGAAGCTAAGATAGGAAATATCTAAAACAGGAACACCAATTAACCCTTGCACAAAATACTGATAGGCACCCGTTAATACCACACTACAATAGATAATTAAGAACGTATTAGAAACCCATGAAACGCGCATTTTGTCTTTACTTAGCAGCGCAAAAAAAGGAATAAAAGTTAAAAGAATAAAATATTTCTTCCACTTATTCTGATTGGTTTCAATGTAATCGCCCCATAATAGCCCGATGGCTACAATACTACAAAAAACTAATATTCCTTGGGTCAAGGGTTCTCTTATCAATTGTTTGAGATTTCTCAACCCACCATCGAGTATCCATGCTCCTGACAATAAGAAAAAAGCATAAAAGAATGACCATTTCTGCCAGAGCGCAAAGCAAAAGAAAATCAAGGAGAAGCGAATAAATCGCTCCCGCCATTCCACCCCGATCATATGTTCACTCAACAAATGAGTAATACTAATTTGTTTTTCATTCATTAAGGTATCCCATCATCTTACGATAGCTAGGACTCAAATAAAATTTAGATACGCGCAGAATTATTTTGAGGCCAATGCTTCAAGCAGCTCAACATAGTGAGGTAAAACATCCTTCCTAGGGGATTCCAACATTTCTGTAATGAATTTCTGCCGATTCTCCTCGATGTAATAGTTTTCACAACCATTCTGAAGAAACTGACAGACTCTTTCGTAAACATCATCACGACAGCGCAATTCAGTCTCCGGCATATACTGAGCAGCCGCTGAGCGTCCAGCGTGAAGATAATCCGCAGCAAGCAGCGGCTTTTTCGCTCTTATCGCTTCATAAGCGATCGAAGTAGCCAGATCGATCACAACATCCGCCCAATGAATTAAATGGATTGAATGAACATCGAATTCGATAATCTTGACATTCCTTAAACCCTGAATTGCGGCACTTTTAGTGAAGGATTGCTTCCATCCTCCCCGTGTGTGAGGTTTAATCGCCAATTCAATCTCCTCAAAAGTTGACAACATTTGAACAACTTCACTTAATTCTTCCCAAAATGTCGTGAAATTAGCTTTTCTGAGGAATAACACAATTTTTAGCCGACCTTTGGAAGGTTGCAATGGAGATTCTGGTAATAATGACTTAAGTTTTGTTAGCCATTCTTCACAATAGCGAGGTGACCCTAGCACCACTAGCTTTCGATCATCTAGAAACGGACGAAAGCGTATTGCACATAACGCATTTGGCACGACCACTCGATCAAACATTCCAGCAGCAGAAAACGATGTATCAGGTTTAAGCACCCACTCCCCATGACGAATCAACTGACTTGCGTGTGGACTATCCCCGTGGGGCAGTGAAACCACACCCAGACCCTGGTTTCGTGCAAGGTTGACGAATACATCAACCCATTCAACAGCTGTCTCAGAATTACGTTCGATCCAGTCAAATGCAACAACCCCATTATTTAAATCAGTAAAGCTACGCTTTAACAAATAACGTGATATTTTTTCCCAAACTTTTTTTCGCTTCTCTTGGCGATGAGCCGCAGTCAAAAGCGTTACCAAAGGCCGAAAAAAAGAACGGTACGAGCTTCTGACAAGGAGCAGTGTTTGTAATCGCCACATGAAAAAATCAAAACCTGGCAACAAATCTCGAAGATGTGCTAGTCGAACTCCCTGTAAACTTTTTAGATATTCAATTCGATAATCACCATCAAAGCGCTTCTTACTAATCATTACGACGTCACAAATATGACCCGTCTCGATCCATTTTGCTATGACAGGCGTCATGTGATCGATATCGTTGTAATGCCTAAGAAAAAAGAGTGCTTTCACAAACAATCAGCAATAACAGATAAAGCGAAATATCATGCCGTGCTGGTTCTCTCAAAAATAAAACAAGTTTCTCCCCAATTGCGAGTGGATCGGTGTTTCAATTCAAGCCCAGCTTGCTTCATGATAGCGATTGCTTCTTGCTGCTCGATCGGGGTACCCAGCTCGACAATGACAGATTTAAGATTTGGGTGCTTAAGCACCTTAGAGGCTGATCTAAGAATAGAAATTTCGATGCCATCTACATCGATTTTCATATAGTGGGGATAAGGAAAATTCCATTTCTCGCATAAATCATCTAACGTGACTCCAAACATTCCTTGAATATGGGAAGTTGGCACCTTCATAGCAGCTTGCGATTCTTCACCGAATTGAGAACGATTGCCGCCAGGAATAAACTTTGGCACGTACAATTTATCAAATTTGCTTTCACCCGATATGGCAACACAGTAGGCCGTTATGGAGTCTTTAAGCTGATTAAGATAAATATTCTTATTCAGTGCGTAATAATTATTTGATTGGGGCTCAAAAGCATAAATTTCTACTTTTTGCCCATATTTCTTAGCTGGATAAAGCGAGAATTGCCCAATATTTGCACCGATATCAAAATAACAAGTTCCTGGTTCAAAACCATCCAACCAATCGAGTGTATCGGGTTCTTTGATCGAATAATTTTTGGCGCGCCCCAAGACTCGCCAATGATCTACAGAAATCACGAGCGGCTGATTTCTCACAGTGACATTCGTTTGCCCTCCCTTGAGCATATAAGCCATTACAACGAGTTTCTTTAAAAAATCAAGCATAAAACTCCTGAATGAAATCGGGGTATAACTGCCATTATTGTTTTTTCTCGTTCAGTTTTGCTGTCGATTCGAGTAGCGCAATATAGTGTGCCAATACATCCTTTCCCCCAACGTCTAGCATTTGATCTAAAAAATGTTGGCGATGGCTTTCGATATAAAAATTCTCAGTTCCTTCGGTAAGAAATCGCTGAATTTTTTCATAAACATCATCTCGGCAACGCAATTCCGTTTCTGGCATATAAACTGCGATAGCAGAACGCCCCGCATGCAAATAATCAGCAGCGAGAACTGGTTTTTTGAGTCGTACTGCCTCGAATACCACGGAGGTCGCTAAATCGATACAAACGTCTGCCCAATTCATCAGTTGGATAGAATGCATCTGATCATCCGCTATTTTGACATTGGCTAACTGTTTTATCGGCTTACTTCGGGTGAGTGACTGCTTCCAACCGCTGCGAGTATGAGGCTTGATAATTAATTCTACGTTAGGAAATGTTGCTAGCAAATGAACCACCTCACTTACTTCTTCCCAGAACGTCGTAAAATTGGCTTTCCTCAGAAACATCACAATCTTAAGTTTACGCTCCGAATGTTCCAGCGACGAAGGAGGCATCAATTGACTCAATTTGTCAAGCCATTCCTCACAATAACGCGGAGAACCCAAGACTGCAATCGCTTGTTTCGGTAAAAATGGCTCAAATCGTTTTGCGCATAACTCATTGGGTACAGCGAGTCGGTCGAAAATTCTGGCTGTAGAAAACACGAGGTCAGGACCCACTTTCCACTCACCTCTCCGGATAAGCTGGTTTGCATGGGGACTATCACCATGGGGCAATGAAACAGTACCCAGCCCCCTTGCACGTGCCATGCCAATCACTGTCTCGACCCATTCGACTGCAATCACAGAATTTCTTTCTATCCAGTCAAAAGCAACGATGCCTTGCTTTGTTTGATCAAAGCATCGTGATAATAAATTATTTGTAGTTTCTTTCCACAATGGAAGTCTTCGGTCCGCATCATAAAGCCTTGCAAGGTAAGCGATAAAAGACCCTATAAACAAGCGACGCAAATTACCGGTTAACAACAACATCTGCAAACGCCACTTCAAAAATAGCCAAGCCGAAAAAATCTCGCGAATATGATTAACTCTAGTCCCCGGCAGCTTACTAAGATAGTCAATCCGAAAATCTTTCCGAAAACGGCTTGCGCCTATCAGCACTACATCGCAGCTGTGTCCACATTCAACCCATTTAGCGATAATCGGTGTAATGTGGTCAATATCATTATAATGACGAAGAAAAAAGAGCGCTTTCATACCTATGTTATGATTGTATTGGATGCTTAAAGCGTAGGAAAGAAGTTTAAAACTAGTAGCTGCGATAACCAAAATAATTAATTTGTAATTTTACACGCGCGCGATTTTATTTACCAAAAAACATAATCAATTTGCAGATTATCAGCTGTAAAAACGTACGCGTATAAACTTCCTTATAGAATACAGCTCATCGACTTCAAACGCTCTTTCCTGTTATTGTTAATAACTTAATCATGAAAATTTATTGACCGATGAAAATAATTGCAATTATTCCTGCTCGTATGGGATCGACACGCTTCCCCGGCAAACCGCTTGCCAATTTACTCGGCAGAACAATGATAGAACATGTTTACAAGCGAGTAGCCTTGAGTAAATTTATCTCTGAAACTTATATCGCAACCTGTGATGAGGCAATACGACAAGCGGCTACAGCATTTGGAGCTCCTGTTATCATGACATCTGATAGCCATGAACGGGCTAGTGATCGCGTTGCAGAAGCAATTGCTAATATCGAGGGCGATTTAATCGTGATGGTTCAAGGCGATGAGCCAATGACACACCCAGAAATGATCGACACCGCGGTTAAACCATTTGAGCGCGATAGTCAGTTAGGTTGCGTTAATCTTGTACGCCGTATCGAACAAGAAGCTGATTACAATGATATAAATACGATTAAAGTTGTTATGAATCAGCAAGGCGATGCACTTTATATGTCACGCCAATCAATACCAACGGTCTCTAAAGCAGGGTTCTCCGCGACTCAGGCCTATAAGCAAGTTTGCATCATTCCATTTCGTCGTGATGTATTACTACAATATACACAATTACCACCGACACCACTCGAGAAACTGGAATCCATCGATATGCTTCGGCTACTCGAACACGGTTATCGAGTCAGAATGATAGAAACCCAATACAACTCGCAAGCAGTGGATACCGAAGCTGATTTGGCTCGTGTTGCTCAATTGATGGCAACTGATCCCTTACTGTCTCAATATTGATATAGGACTACACGATGTCGCTAAAAGAAAGGCTTGCTCGCTCTGAATTGACGATTGGTTCCTGGATCACATTAGGGCATCCTGCTATTGCCGAAATCATGGCATCGGCTGGATTTGATTGGCTGGTTCTGGACATGGAACATAGTGTAATGGAACTCAGCGAAGCTCAAATCATCATTCAAGTATTAGACAAACAGCAGTGCCCTGCAATCGTTCGACTGACATCCAATCACCCGGATCAAATCAAACGCGTCATGGATGCTGGTGCAAGCGGGGTTATGATCCCCATGATTAAATCTGCTGAGGACGCCAAGATCGCAGTTAGCTCAGTCTATTATCCCCCACAAGGGCAGCGCGGTGTTGGATTAGCACGTGCGCAAGGCTATGGAGCCAGCTTCCAGGAATACCGTCAATGGCTAATTGAGAATGCGGTCATTGTGGTAATGATTGAACATATCGAAGCAGTCAAGCAGATCGATTCAATATTAGCGGTCCCAGGCGTCGATGCCTATATTATTGGGCCTTATGATCTTTCGGGCTCTATGGGTATGCCTGGAGAACTAGATCATCCTCATGTGCAAGACGCGATCAAACACGTTTTGGATGCGGGTAAGCGATTACAAAAACCTGGCGGTATTCATGTCATCGAACCTGATCCCGCAGCATTACAACAGCGAATTCGCTCGGGTTTCAGTTTTTTGGGCTATAGTTTAGATATACGAATTTTAGATTCTGTCTGCCGTACACACATGCGAACGATAAAAGAACACTTATGAGTAAACTCGTTATATCTACCTCATCGTTTGATATCCACAACAATCCTTATATCGAACGATTGATAAAAGAAGGGTTGCAGATTGTATCAAATCCCTTCCAACGTAAGATGAGCGAAGATGAAATTCTCACTTTACTTGGTGAAGATACGATCGGCCTTCTTGCAGGCATTGAACCTCTTACTAAGAAAGTTTTAACCTCTGCACAGGGCCTCAAAGTTATCGCACGTTGTGGTGCTGGTTTAGATAGTGTTGACTTGGATGCTGCTCGACAATGTAATATCCTTGTTTCCAACACACCTGAAGCACCTGCCCAGGCAGTTTCAGAACTAACAATCGGACTAATCCTCTCCGTGTTGCGACAGATTGGCTCCACTCACCGATTAATCCAAAATGGTCAATGGCCAAGAACACAAGGACATCTCCTTGCCGCCCAAACAGTCGGAATTATCGGACTAGGTCATATCGGCCGGCGTGTCGCAGCTTTGTGTCTTGCTTTTGGAGCTAAAGTCATTGCGCATGATTCCTATATACAGCAAACACACCTCGATATTCCATTATTCTCCTTTGAGCAACTCATCAAAGAAGCAGATGTTATTTCACTTCATATCCCTTATTCCCATGATACACATCATCTTATTGATGCAGATACCCTAAATCATATGAAACCCGGTGCAGTTTTAATTAATGCTGCTCGAGGAGGTTTGATTGATGAACATGCGCTCGTGGAAGCACTTACTGCTGGTCATATCGCTGGAGCAGCGCTGGATGTATTTGAACAAGAGCCTTACCAAGGACTATTGCTTAACTGCGATAATGTAGTAATGACTTCTCATATCGGATCGCTAGCTAAAGAATCTCGTCAGCGAATGGAGCTTGAAGCCGCTGAGAATTTATTGAATGGATTAATTAAAGTAGGTCTATTCAATGAATAATTCTTCTGCCTCAGACAAAACAGTAGTAGTATTTGGCGCCAGTGGGTTCCTAGGCAGTCATGTAGCTGATGCATTATCAGGCGCCGGGTATCAAGTTCGACTGTTCGATCATATAGCTTCTCCCTACCAACGCATCGATCAAGAAATGATCATGGGAGATATTATGGATATCGATCAAGTTATTGAAGCAGCCCGTGGTGCCTACGCAGTCTATAATTTTGCTGCAATTGCGGATATTGACGAGGCTCACAATAAACCTGTTGCAACAGCAACCATTAATGTATTAGGTAACATGCATGTGCTCGAAGCAGCAAGAATCGCAGGCGCAAATCGCTTTGTTTTCGCAAGCAGTGTCTATGTTTATTCAGAATCGGGATCATTTTATCGAGCAAGTAAGCAAGCCGCTGAACGTTTTACGGAAACTTACCATGATCGCTATGGATTAGATTACACAATACTCCGCTATGGTTCTTTATATGGTCGGCGAGCCGATCGGCGGAATGGAATTTACCGAATGTTACACGAAGCCATACAAAAACATAGCATTACTTATCATGGCAGCGGAAATGCTATGCGGGAGTATATCCATGTTGAAGATGCAGCACGAATGAGTGTTCAAGTTCTTACACCGGAATTTGCTAACCGACATTTGATATTAACAGGACAAGAAAGAATGCGCATCCGTGATGTCATGACAATGATTTCTGAAATCATGCCATGGAATGTCGAGTTACACTTTGAAGAAGCCAATGCGATTTCGCATTATGAAATTACACCATATGCTTTTCAACCTCGAATTGGAAGAAAACTAGTCCTAAATGAGCACGTAGATATTGGACAAGGAATACTTGATTGTATCAGGGAGATTCACCAGAAAATTTGCCATACCGAAGTGGAAGATAACGCGCTCCCTTCCATTTCAGACAATAAAGCCTAATGCGATATGCTATTTTTAAATTGGCAAGCGATTATCTTTGATTTTGATGGGGTTATCGTTGAATCCGGTGATATCAAAACACAGGCATTTGCAGAGCTGTATCGTTCCTATGGACCAGAAATTGAAGCGGCTGTAGTAGCATATCATAAACAAAATGGCGGTATGTCTCGTTATCAAAAATTTCGGTATTTCCAAGAGCAACTCCTTCATCAATCCCCATTAACACCAAAAGAAGAGCAAGCGTTGGATCAGCGATTTTCTGAATTAGTCATTGAAGCAGTCATCCATAGCGAATCGGTTTCTGGCGCTGAAGCGCTTATTCACAATGCTCATAAGCATATTCCATTGTTTATTGCTTCAGGGACACCTGAAAAAGAACTGCAGCGCATTGTTGAGCGACGAGGATTGGCATCATATTTTGTAGATGTACGTGGTTCGCCGCAACCCAAACAGACACTCATCGCTGAGATTTTGAAAGCTCATGCACTACTCTCTGAGAAAGTATTGATGGTTGGAGATGCAATGGCCGATTATCTCGGTGCGAAAGCCAACAATACCGCTTTTTTAGGTCGAGTCCGCCCCGGTGACACGAATCCTTTCCCAATCGATGTCAGAGTTGTACCTGATTTACACACCTTACTAAAATGCTAGAGCGTCGGTATTATGAAAATATAAATACACTCTCAACCGCTGTCGCTGATTTTGCAGCAGATCGTTTACACGCAGCTTTGCAACACAATGCGGTTGTAAGTTTAGTGATCCCCGGCGGAAACACACCTAAGTTTTACTTGCCAGCACTAGCTCGCTTATCAGTAAATTGGCAAAATGTAATTATCACACTAAGTGACGAGCGTTGGGTCGATACTCATTCGCAAGGTTCAAACGAGTTTCTTATCAGAAGCTGTTTCTTAAATTGCATGGATAACCCGGCACGCTTCATCAGTTTAAAAACAACTCATGATCATCCCTCTCTAGCTCTTTCGACTCTCACCGACCGACTTTCACAATTGCCTTTACCGATTAACTTAGCAATATTGGGCTTAGGTGAAGATGGTCACATTGCTTCTATTTTTCCCGGTCACCCTATAAACTCAGCTAGTAATTCATTATGTGAAGTAGCAACTCCACCAATAGCACCTTCGATACGCATCAGCTTGGCATTCTCGCTACTGGCTTCCAGCCATCATATTATCATTGTTGTTACCGGCCAGAATAAAAGGAGGCGTCTCGAACAATTCATCGATAGTCAGGATCCTCAGATACCTTTCATGAGGCTTGTCCAAGAAACGCACTCCCCTATCACAATTTTTGAGTCCAATTAGCCTAAAAACTTATGAGAGTTCATTCGTTCAATACTCGGCGTCGTCAGTTATTAAAGTTAAGTAGTTTAACGCTTGGCACGTTGCTTACTCAGCCCTTTTGGACATCACAAAATAGCTGGGCAAGCTCAACATCGCTTTCATCAGTAGGACCGCTTCAGCTTTCCGATAAAAATGGAGTTCGCCTGCCCAAGGGTTTTACTTCAAGAATCGTTGCTGTTTCAGGGCAGAATCTTTTTGGCTATCGATGGCACTCAGCACCTGATGGTGGAGCAACATTTACTACTGACGATGAAGGGTGGGTTTATGTTTCAAATAGCGAGATCGATAAAAAGATGGGTGGTGCTGGCGCACTTCGCTTTAATTCTGAAGGACAGCTGATCAGTGCCTATTCTATTTTAAAAAACACATCACGAAATTGCTCAGGTGGTACCACGCCATGGCAAACTTGGTTATCGTGTGAAGAAATTGAACGTGGTTATGTATGGGAGTGTGATCCGCTTGGAAAAAACAAAGCCCAGGCACGACCCGAACTCGGTTGCTTCCGCCACGAAGCAATCGCTTTCGATGTCAACAGTAATAAACTCTACCTAACCGAAGACGAACCCGATGGCTGTCTATATCGTTTCACGCCCTATGAAATAATGGATTCAGGTTACGTATCTTTAGATGAAGGGTTTCTCGAAGTAGCAGAAGTTGTCGTATCCGATCAAGCAAAAATAATTCGCTGGCATCGACTTCCTGATTCATCTGCGACTTCCATTGAAACACGTAAGCAAGTCAAACACTGTACCCATTTCAATGGTGGAGAAGGTATCTGGTACTATCGTGGAACAATATACTTCACCACCAAAGGGGACAATCGAGTCTGGGCTTATAACACGCAAAACCACTCACTCCATATCACTTATGATGCATCACATTACACTTCTCCCGTATTGAAAGGTGTTGATGACATTACTTCCAATGAGCTGGGTGAGCTTCTGGTGGCGGAGGACAAAGGCAATATGCAAATCGTCATTCTGTCAGAGAGCACAATCAAGCCATTGTTACAGCTGGTTGGCCACGATCAATCTGAAGTGACTGGTCTTGCTTTTAGTCCTGACGGCTCTCGACTCTATTTCAGTTCACAACGGGGAAAGACTGGACGAAATGAAAATGGTGTTACGTTTGAGATCAGTGGATTCTAATTACAATTAAGGATTTGGAAATAAAACACCGTCGATCAGCTTAACTCGCTCCCCTACATTAAAATGCGGCTTTACCGCTTGCCTAACTACAGTTTGAGTTCCATTTTCCAACATTACCCCAATATCGTAGTACATAACTCTTCCATCAGCCTGACCTTGGCTGGCTTGATTAGGATATGCTGTAGTATTTCCAGCGATACTACTAATAGGAGCGATAAACCGACCTTCTCCATCATCACCAAAAGGGATGGCAACGCCGCCTGGAATCCCGGTCATTGCATTTCCCCCGTACCCTCCACCACTTCTTGGGTATCCAGGAGGATAGACATGGCTAATAACGCCACAATTCATACAGGACGGCTGTCCATGAGGTCTTATAATTCTTCCTGCTTCGACACTCCGAGTACGAACGCTATTTTGTGCTGAGGTATCTGTTGAATCTTTCTGAAGCACACTCCGCGTAGAATAAGTCACTGAAGATCTCTTTTTAGGTTGAGTTGGTGACACTTGAGTTGAAGAATCATCAGTGAATTGAGCCTTGGAATTAGCTCGTTCGCTTATCGCATGCCGCGATTCCTGGGTTATTTCAGGTGGAGAATAATTTTGCGCACGCATTTCTCCTGATATGAAAAACATAAGAACAGCTACTACCCACAGCAATAAATGCTTATTCTCAGTTTGAACAGATAACATAGGGATTCTCCGAGCCAATATCAATTGTTACTGTATCATCGACTGAAATAAAGTCTTGTTAAATGAGAATAAGTTCAATCTTCCTTACGGAGTTGCGGAAATAAAATGACGTCACGTATGCTCGGACTATCCGTGAAAAGCATGATTAATCGATCGATTCCGATTCCCTCGCCTGCTGTTGGTGGTAAACCATATTCAAGTGCCCGAATATAATCTCCATCATAATGCATGGCCTCATTATCACCGGCATCTTTGGCTTTAGCTTGTTCAAGAAACCGAGCGGCCTGATCTTCTGGGTCGTTCAATTCTGAGAACCCATTCGCGATCTCTCGCCCTGCAATATACAATTCAAACCGGTCAGTAATTGCTGGATTCGCGTCGTTGCGACGAGCCAGCGGTGATACTTCTGCAGGATAGTCAATTATAAAAGTCGGTTCAAATAACAAATGTTCAATTGTTTCATCAAACAACGAAAGCTGAAGACCACCCACTCCATCTTCAGGTTTATAATCGATATCGAGTGCTTGTAACCGATTAACCAAAAACCCTCGATCATTAAGTTGAGCCGTGGAATACTCAGGAAAATATTTTTGAATCGCTTGTGTAATGGTAAGTTTTGCAAAAGGTTTTGCAAGATCCATTTCTTGTTCTTGATAGGTAACGCGCGTTGTTCCCATCACAGCTTGTGCCACTTCACGCAACATGGATTCAGTCAATTCCATGAGATAGGCGTAGTCTTGGTATGCCTCATAAAATTCCAGCATCGTAAATTCTGGATTGTGTCGAGTAGATATCCCTTCATTCCTGAAGTTTCTATTAATTTCAAACACTTTCTCCATCCCGCCAACGACTAGTCTTTTTAAATATAATTCGGGTGCAATGCGCAGATACAGTGGCATATCGAGCGCATTATGGTGAGTCGAGAACGGACGTGCAGTTGCTCCTCCGGGAATGGGGTGCATCATTGGAGTTTCCACTTCAAGATACCCTCTAGCGACCAAAAACTCTCGAATTGCCTGGATTACTTTCGAACGAACCATAAATACCTTGCGTGTATTCTCATTAGTAATTAAATCGAGGTAACGCTGGCGGTATTTTTGTTCCTGATCTGTAAGTCCATGAAATTTCTCAGGCAAAGGCCGCAATGATTTAGTTAACAACTGTAACCGCGTAACACGGACTGAAAGCTCACCTGTCTTGGTTCTAAACAAAATGCCTTCCGCACCGAGAATATCCCCGAGATCATAGTGCCTGAATGCTTCGTGCACAACTTCCCCAGTATGATCATTGGACACATAAAGCTGAATTTTCCCACTCATGTCCTGTATCGTTGCAAAACTGGCTTTACCCATGAGACGCTTAAACATCATTCGCCCAGCAACTTTTACGGAAATCTGCTGCCCTTCCAGGTCTTCTTTCGTATGATTACGGTAAACGTCTTGCAGTGACCATGCAAGGCTATCTCGCCTAAAATGGTTCGGAAATGGATTGGTGTTCTTTCTTAGTTCAGCAAGTTTCGCGCGTCGCTCTGCAATAATGTGATTTTCATCTTGGAGAGTCGTTAGCTCGGATTCTTCAGTCATATGATTAGATTAGGTATGAATTACGGATAATAAATTAGGTACAGAAAACAAATACCCAACTATTTGCTTATTCTCGTTTTATCAAACGAATCACGCACTATAATATAAGGCGATAAAAACCATATTATAGTGCGTTGATAACTACATTCCCAACCTAATCAATCGAAAGAATTTTTGTGACGACATCTCCTACACCTTCAAATTTTATTCGTAATATCATCGAAGACAATAACCGTTCAGGCAAATGGAATCAGCGGGTCGAAACTCGTTTCCCCCCGGAACCGAATGGCTACTTGCATATTGGTCATGCAAAGAGTATTTGCCTAAATTTTGGATTGGCTAAGGACTATGCAGGATTCTGCCATCTCCGGTTTGATGACACGAATCCCGAAAAAGAAGCACAGGAGTATGTTGACGCAATCTGTGATTCTGTCAAATGGCTTGGTTTTGATTGGGGAAAACATATTTACTATGCTTCAGATTATTTCGAGCAACTTTATGAATTCGCTGAATTTCTTATAGAAAGTGGCAAAGCTTATGTCGACAGTTCATCTGCTGAAGAAATTCGGCAATTACGAGGCACCTTGAACCAACCGGGAATCAATAGCCCGTACCGTAATCGCACAATCAATGAAAATATAGACTTATTTCGGCGCATGCGTGCTGGAGAATTTCCGGATGGCAGTCATGTATTGCGAGCCAAGATTGATATGAGCTCTCCCAACATCAATTTACGCGATCCAGTTATTTACCGTATTCGCCATATTCACCATCAGCGCACCGGTGATAAATGGTGTATTTACCCAATGTATGATTTTACCCATTGTATTTCGGATGCTTTAGAAAAGATCACACATTCACTTTGCACACTGGAATTTGAAGACCATCGTCCACTGTATGATTGGGTCCTTGATCAATTACAAGACAAAATTCCTTGTCATCCGCAGCAAATTGAATTTGCTCGATTAAACCTAACATACAGCGTGATGAGCAAACGTAAGCTAATCGAGCTTGTTGAGAATAAATTGGTGGATGGCTGGGATGATCCTAGAATGAATACGCTAGTAGGTGTTCGTCGGCGTGGCTATACGCCCGAATCGATACGACTTTTTACCGAACGTATTGGTATCAGCAAAGCTGATTCTTGGATTGATATGACGGTTCTTGAGGATTGTTTACGAGAAGATTTGAACGAGCGTGCTTTACGTAGAATAGGTGTACTAAATCCACTGCGTTTGATTATCGACAATTACCCAGAGCATCAGGAAGAAGAATGTTATGCGCCCAATCACCCGCAGCGACCTGAGTTAGGTAAGCGCGTACTTCCTTTCACAAAAACACTGTACATCGATCAAGATGATTTCATGGAAAACCCAAGTAAAGGCTATTTTCGCTTGTCGCCCGGCGCTGAGGTACGCCTGCGCTACGCCTATATCGTAAAATGTACTGATATTATCAAAAATGACCAGGGGCAAATCGAAGCAATTCATTGCACTTATGATCCCGATACGAAGAGCGGAACGCCTGGCGCAGATGCGCGCAAGGTAAAAGGAAATATCCATTGGCTTTCCAGCAAATATGCTCGTTCTGCAGAAGTAAGACTATATGACCGGTTATTTACTCAGCCATACCCTGATGCAGGAGAGCAAGATTTCAAGACTTACCTCAATCCTCACTCCAAAAAAATTACCATGGCTTATCTTGAACCATCGCTGTTTGAAGTTCAGCCCGAGCAAATTTTTCAATTTGAACGACATGGCTATTTTGTTGCTGACCGGGTAGATAGTCTACCCGGAAGCCCCGTATTCAATCGAGCCGTTACACTACGTGATACATGGGGGAAAATAGCTAGTCAAAGCTAATCATCCAATCATCGAGAGGCCAATTGAAGGTTGAATCTAGTGTATGATTTCTGTTTTTTTAGGAAAAAATAACATGAAAAAAATTTTTGCATTAAAACTATGTTTGCTACTCGCAATCTTTTTACTGTTTCCTACCACCAGTATGGCCACAGACTACCCAACCAAAGTCGGTGAAAAATTAGGCACCGGAATTGCGAATGTAGTAACAGGCGTAGCAGAAGTGCCCAAAACGATGATAATCACGGGGCGCAAAGAAGGAGCAACCTATGGAATGACTGCCGGTTTTTTTATCGGCATAATCCATATGGCGGGTCGCTTATTTACCGGCGCACTTGATATCGCAACATTCCCAGTTCCTACAACACCCATTCCTAATCCTCCCTTTATTTGGGACGATTTTAATCGCGAAACTTCATATAACACGTGGCGCATGCGATAGCTACATCCATTAAATCAATGCGATTCCCTTGACTCACGAACCCTAGTTTTGAAGTGAATTACGTGGCACTATGTTGTTTTAATGCCCAATGAACATGTTCTTGAACTAGCGCTGAAGGATCGTTACTGCGATCCTTTAGTACTTGAATAACTGACGGTGAAGTTGGTGCATTTCCAAGTCCCACAGCCAAGTTTCTGAGCCACTGCTGGTAACCGATGCGCCGAATTGGGCTACCAGCAAGCTTCGTTTCAAACTCATCTTGAGTCCACGCAAACAATGCAGCCAGCGAGCTATCGTCCAGGCCATTCCGGACTGCAAAATCAGGCTCTTGGGTAGGTTTAGCAAATTTGTTCCAGGGGCAAATCAACTGACAATCATCACAGCCATAAACCCGATTACCAATCAAAGGACGCAAAGTTTCGGGGATACTGCCTTTGAGTTCAATCGTGAGATAAGAAATACAACGCCGTGCATCTAATTTATAAGGAGCAACGATTGCATTGGTCGGGCATACCTCCAAGCAGCGTGTACAACTCCCACAGTAACTCTTAACCGGTTCATCAATGGGGAGCGGTATATCCGTATAAATTTCTGCTAGAAAGAAAAAGGATCCAGCTTCGCGCGACAGGAGCAATGTATGCTTACCACGCCATCCGAGTCCTGATTTTGAAGCCCATTCCACTTCCATGACTGGAGCGCTATCAGAGAACACCCGATAATTAAATGTGCCGATTGCTGCTTCCATTTTTTCAACGAGTTTTTGCAAACGACCCCGTAGTACTTTATGGTAATCACGCCCGAGTGCGTAACGAGAAATAAACGCTTTTCGGCTATCTTTAATCACACTCCAGCTTTCTTGCGAGTCGGATGGAAGATAATTCATTCGTACTGAAATAACCCGCGATGTACCAGGTACCAGTTCATTCGGTCGTGTGCGCTTAATGCCGTGTTTTGCCATATAATCCATATCACCATGGAAACCCATCGCTAACCATGCAGACAGTCCTGCTTCAACTGATGACATATCCGCTCCAGCATTGGAAATCCGAATATCTTGGAAGCCCAGTTGATGCGCCCAATCGATTATCGATTGCTTCAGTGAAACCGGATCAACCGTTCCATTTTGGGAGATTTCTTCTTGCATAATCGTGATTGTTCAGAGACAGCATCTCATCATGAACAGCTTTATTGCATACATTTAATTGACGAAGCTGCAACTTTAGCACTCGGCACAAAAATCGCAACCATACTTCATGCTGGCTTAATCATTTTTTTAAAAGGCGATCTTGGCGCTGGAAAAACAACGCTAACACGGGGGATACTGCGTGGCATGGGCTATCAAGGAAAAGTCAGAAGCCCTACGTATAATTTGGTTGAAATCTATAATTTTTCTAGGTTATACTTGTATCACTTTGATTTTTATAGATTCAATGATTATTCAGAATGGGAAGCAGCTGGTTTCCGTGATTATTTTAATTCTGAAACAATCTGTTTAGTGGAATGGCCTGAAAAAGGAGGAGATTTATTGCCAACAGCAGATCTAACGATAACGCTGCAATTTGCAGGTGCGAGTCGACTCGCTGAAATTCAAGCGAATACCACACTGGGTAAAAAATGTTTAGCATTACTAGCGTAATCAATAAATCGCGAGTTAGTCAGCCCTATCAGCTTCTACTGGCAGGGCTTGTCTTATTGTATTTAAGTATGTTAGCGCTTACAGCGAATGCGAGTGCTCAGATTACTTTTACACGAGTTTGGGCCGGACCTGAGTATACACGGGTAACTCTTGAATCCAATCTACCGATTAAGTATACGCTCAGCCTGCAAAGCAGCCCTGATCAAGTCATACTCGATCTTGAAAACATAGGGATAAATCCCTCACTCGGGAGCTTGCCCACAAAAATTGATCCCAAAGATCCCTTAATTAAAAAGGCTAACATTGCGTATTTGTCTTCGAATGGGGTTCGGTTAACCTTAGCGCTGAAGTCAAAAGCTGTTCCCAGAGCTTTTGTACTCGACCCGATGGGTAAGTTTGGTTATCGACTGGTTTTGGATATTTTCCCACCAGATCGTGCCGCGAACGCTAGCGAAAAACACGATGATCCATTAATGGCGCTCGTTAAGGTATCAGAGCAAAAAATGGCGACTAAAGCTAAAAACGCTAATAAACCAGAAATGACTTTAGCCAGTCTCAATCCCAAACCGGAAAAACAAAAAACGATCATTGTTGCCATTGATGCAGGCCATGGTGGAAAAGATCCAGGCGCAATTGGGCCCAAGGGTTCGCAAGAAAAAGATATTACGCTTTCAATTGCTAAGAAGCTAAAAGCTAAAATTGACAAAGAACCAGGTATGCACGCAGTGCTTACGAGGACTGGGGACTATTTCTTGCCGCTTGCGGTCCGTCGCACAAAAGCACGCAGCGCAAATGCAGATTTATTTATTTCAGTCCATGCCGATGCGGTTCCCAGAAATGATGCACGCGGATCCTCCGTTTATGCGTTATCTGAGAATGGCGCCACATCCACAACTGCAAACTGGCTAGCCCAGAAAGAAAACGAATCTGATCGCATTGGTGGAATTAAATTAAATACAAAAGACCATTACCTTAGAAAAACACTGATTGATTTATCAATCAATGCCACTATTAATGACAGTATTAAGCTTGCCGGTACTGTACTATCAGCGATTAGTAACGTTAACCACCTTCACAAACGTCAAGTAGAACAAGCAGGATTTGCCGTCCTTAAATCTCCGGATATTCCATCAATTCTTGTTGAAACAGCATTTATCAGTAACCCTTCCGAAGAAGAGAAGTTAAAAAGCAAAAATTATCAAGACAGAATGGCTACTGCTATTGTTTCTGGAATTAAGCGTTACTTTACTAACACCCGCTCAACTCCAGTTAGAACTGAATTAGCAAAAGCCAATTAAGCAAAATCAAGTTTCTTCTGGTAGCGTATTGGCTAACTTGTCGCAGCATCCAGCGTAATTTCCGCTTCTGGAAAGATTCCTACCCAAGGTACTCCATCCCTACCTATCGTTCCTCGGTACATGCTTGAAGTTATAAAGCGCATGGCGTAATGACCATCCTTATCGAGCACAATTACCCCGCCATCTCCACCAATCGCTGCAACATCAGCTAACGCTTGATCAGCTGCTGCGGTAACTGATAATTGTTTTAACTGCACTTGCGCCGCAATGCTATGCGCTGCAGCAGTTCGTATGAACATTTCTCCTGTTCCTGTCCCTGAAACAGCTACAGAACGATTATCTGCATAAGTACCGGCACCAATAATCGGTGAATCGCCAACACGTCCATAGCGTTTATTAGCAAGTCCTCCTGTTGAGGTTCCTGCTGCCAAGTTACCATGACAGTCAAGCGCAACTGCACCGACTGTTCCATATTTTTCATCTTTTTCGACTAACAATGAATCTGCTTCTATTGCTTGATAGCGCTGCACGCGCTCCCTCTCGATTGCTCTTTGTAGTTGCTCCCAGCGGTGCTGCGTATAAAAATAAGTAGGATCAACAATCTCTAAGCCTTGATCACGAGCAAAAGCTTCTGCTCCTTCAGCAATCAGCATAACATGACTGCTTTTGGTCATAACTGCTCGGGCAGCACGAATTGGATTACGAATCATTCTAACCCCTGCCACCGCACCCGCCATACGAGTAGCGCCATCCATAATTGCAGCATCTAATTCATTATGACCTTCATGTGTAAAAACTGACCCTTTACCCGCATTAAAGAGGGGGGAGTCTTCCATTACAACAATCGCTTCGGTCACCGCTTCGACGCTGCTCCCGCCAGCATTCAGAACCTTATATCCCGCAACCAACGCTTCTCGAATCTCCCGCTGATAGGCTTGTTCACGCTCTTTTGTTAAGCGAGTACGTGAAATGGCGCCGGCACCGCCATGAATAACAAGTCGGATCGGTGAATGAGGCATTATCAAGCGATTATGCTGCTGAATCATAAAAATTGAGCTTATTAAAACTGATTATTTTCTTGGGTGAACATGCATTAATACAAAATTTTAATCCACCAGGTTCAAATTGTTCGTACAATTGCAAGCTGTGAGAGGACTCAGTAGCTTCATAGCGCAGTACGAAATATTGCTCAGCGATTAATATCGACTTCCATTCGATCTCTACCTTTTCTACACGCAAAGGTGGTGGATTACCTATTTTTGCTAGTACCCAAATTGGTAACCAACTGATATATTTCTTTAATAACACACTGTATCATAGTGTAAGTCGCTAGCGCTTTCAACGGAACTAGCACTGGATTACCTCAAATCAGATCACCGGATGAATCATTGTTGGTTACAGGAAGCGTGATCAGATTACACAACTTGCACCGATCATCGCAAGAGTGCGGTAATTATTATAGGCTCTTCTGCGTCTCTCATTGCTTTAGTAGCTGGTTCTTCTATAAGCGATATAGGATGAATACCTCACATACCCAAATAGCACTTCCAGTGAGGTGAATTTAGCAAGGTCAACTATTTGCAATAAAGAGCTGTAAGCCATATTTGATTGCAAGAATGGAGAACTCTCCCCCATCCTTGCCAACTAATTCAGCTTATTTAATATCCATACAATTCGCATAATAAGTTACGGTTGCCGGCCAATCTGCGAATATTCCCAAGATACCCACTTGCTTGGCAAGTACGTCTAATAATACATACTGATCTCCATCAGTATTAATAACGCTATCGATAGTTTGGTAATACCAATCACCATTTGCGATTAATGGAGGAGAACGTTCGATTGTCCAAGTAATAATACCTAAATCTGCCTCTTTGGCAGCTTTAGCATATGCTGAAGGAACAATGCGGTTATCTTCTACCGTCACTAATACCCACATAGGAGGAGCAATTATTTTAACGCCTTGTGAAACGAGATCCGACATGCTTGGAGTCCAGCTAGCAGAGTTCTGAGGGTCAAAAGCAGGATCGTCGTATCGTCCATCTAGATATACAGCTTGTGCTCCAAATTCAGATTCATTCTGAATCCAATAAAGTACATCACTTAAATTAAAAGACTGAGGAAAAACTTTTTCAGGCTTAACCTCTGAAATTTTGTATTCATCAATCAATTTTTGTGCATAATCTTGTTGTGTAAAATCACCTTGAAATGGCATGGGAACACTCGGTGCCTTAAGCTCAGGTGTCATTTTCACCCCAAGTTGCTTAAACAGTTCGATGCTTTCTCGATGGGTAAGTAGGGTACCTTTACTTGCATATAGATCAGTTCTCCAAGCTGGAGTCCCATCCAAATACGCTTCAATGGTTGTAGCTGCAGGATTACTTGCATCCATTTTACCGTTGAGCATTTTAAATTCTGCGAGTGTGATATCGCTTGTACAGCATTGAGCAGAGGCCGGTTTGATAATTTCTCCAGTTATTGGATCAAACTCGGCCGGCGAAAAAGGGACTGAGCATTTAGCTGCAAGCTCGGGAATTGCAAGGATGTTAGTCGTTGTGTGAAGGTCACACTGGGAATGGCGACAGACTAATTCTCGATCCTGCGTAAACGTCACATCGCATTCAATAACGCCAGCACCCATTCGAGCAGCTGCTAAATATGATTCTTTAGTATGCTCAGGGAATTGAAGGGACGCACCACGGTGACCGATCGAGAAATCAGTTTTTTTCGACGATTTATTGGTACATGATTTTAATTTATTTTTTAAAGCACCTTCGCTCATATCATCAACCAGAAAAAATGGGCGCGGTCCTAATTGAATATTGGTTTTCTTGGTCTCGCTCACGTTATCTTGATCAATGTTTTTCTGACTGCGATCCGATGCAGCAAGTGAATCTTTTATTGCCATACTAGAAAAAACTGAAAATAGCATACAGGCTGCAATGATAGCCATGGTTCTTTCAAAATCCATGAGATTCTCCTTTTCTAAAAAGTAAAGTAGCTAGTTAAAACGAATCAAAACAGTGCACTGTATAAGCACTTTAACTTTGGTTTATGTCTGAACAATTTCAGCTTTGTTAATTTTTTAAGAATAGAAAATCTGCAATTACTGGATAAAAAAACGAAAAGTGAGAAAGTAGCGATAGCCCGAAACTGCATACTTCCGTAGAAGAAACCACATTGCGTGCATATTTCATTGAGTACGCACCAATTAATTTGATAAAACTAGGGGGAGCTAAATTGAGACATTAGTTTGACTACGGTAGCTAGTCGACCCTGAAAAACTGCATCAATTGTTATTATGGATCAGCAGTTTCAAAAAGCGGCGTGTTAATAAAGACAAAATCGAGCAATTTGATCTTTTTCCATCAAAGAATTAGCGAAGCCT
>WBZN01000403.1_pt2 | contig 31210 bp, 31 predicted proteins | sample 5204281 | NCBI WGS metagenome assembly WBZN01 (sample SAMN12344347, study PRJNA552823) | activated sludge metagenome | biome: Activated sludge suspended growth; feature: Nitrification reactor; material: Wastewater; isolation source: activated sludge from nitrification reactor of wastewater... | reverse complement strand
AGAAAGTGGTTGTATTGCCTGGGGAAGTGGCCAAAGAAACGACTGCTGCATTTGAATAAGCAACAATACCAAGAGCCGCGAGGGCTGTGTCAGCATTGATGGCATTTCTGAGACCAGTGGCTATTTTGGTCAGAGTGTCGCCGGTTACGACGGTGTAAGATTTAGATGAAGTACCGCCGGATAATCCAGCATCATTCACCGTAATGGTCACTATGTTACCAACAGTGACACTTCCACCAACAGTACATGTCCAGTTTGTATTCACCACCTTACTAAGCAATTTTTCTGTTGCAGAGTCGTAAACAAACTGAGTCTGTAGACCTGACTCATCGAGAGTGCTCAGCAGTTGGCCTCTGCTGTTCCACTTATTAGTTATTTTCGGAATCAATCCACCAACAGATGGACGGGAAACCGTGAGGAGCGTACCCTTGACCGCATCCCAAGAGAAAGTAGTGGTGTTACCCCTGCCATCTTGATGGGTTTTCAGCTTCGCCCATAATGGATCATAAGTAAAGTTCTCGACGATATTTGCCAAACCAGAACCACTCTTGGCTATCCGTGTTATGCTCAGAGGGCTGTTGTTCTGATCATAGGTTGTTTGAACCTTGTTACCTTCAGGTAGCACTTTCTGAGTTACTCGCGCACGTCCGTCCAGGAGATAGGTTGTGGCGAAACCCAAGCCATCTACTTCCTTAATGGGATAACCTTGCGGACCCCAATAAGTTACTTCCTTATTCCCGACTGGGTCGATCACTTCAGAGCGAGACCCCGCAAGGAAGAAGCTAGAGATCTTGCCACGCGCATCAGCCTGCGTCATGACCCTACCTAGAGAGTCAAATGTATTAGTTATGAAAGCAACGGTAGGGTTCGCCGGTAAAAAATACTGGCTTAGAAGACCTGGAGAGGGGTATTGGTATGTCGTACTTTTTGAATTCGCATCTACAAACGTGACGAGGTTTCCCAGCCCATCCAAGTTATAACTCACAGTCCGCCCAGTACCATCAGAAACAGATGTGAGGTCTGCTCCGGTGTAGTTAAGAGTAAGCGTTCGGCTCAGACCGTTACTTACAGAAGTCAAAACACCCGCAGTATAGTTCAGAGTTATTGTCACTCCTTCAGGAAAAGTAATGGTCGCAAGTTGTCCGCTCGAATTGAAACTACTAGTAACTTTCTGCGGTGTTTTGTGGGTGAAGAGACCACCGGTCAATGTGAGTACACTTGCGTCTCTAGGTTGAGGATTATATGAACCATCGGCCAATTTGGTGAAAACCAAATCATCTTCAGCCATCCTCAAAGTAACGATGTTGCCTGTCATTTGATCGGTCCACCACTGATGGCTGAGAGCAACAATTGCTTGTTTGTCCACAGGCAGACTAGTGTCAGACAGCATATCCAGAGTAACAAACATCTCCGCAATGGATAGGGCAGCATCGATTGGAGACTGGGAACCTAGACCTTTGTTTACGTCACTACCAATCGAAACAAAAGACATCCAGTTATGTTTCCAACCAAGTCCCAAGGCTGTTTTTTGAACACGTTTCGATGAATCATAAGTTCTCGTGAAAGGCAGTTGATAGGGATATTCACCACTACCTAACAAGAGGTCAGTTTGAGCATGCTGAAAAGCGCCAGAAGAGAAATTGATCGGATCTCCCTTCATAGGTTTTCCAGGAGGGGTTGGTGGAAAGGGCGGCTGCCAGGTTATGGTCGGATTTGAAGTGGCGCCGCCAGCATATGTGCTGTTGATGCTGCCAAAGGCTCCACCCGTGGAGCTAAGGAGCGACCATCCTTTCATAGTAAGGTGGTTAAAAATTTGCCCTGCTGCCTGCGGAATGAGGACGACCCATCCGAAGTTCAGGAAGTTGTTCTGAATGTTGGACAATTCTCCGGCGGTATAGCCAGTCAAAGCGGGGCTCACGGTACCGCTCCAATTAGCTTGCGTTCCCTTGTATAGCTTTGTTCCAGCAGAGCTTGCCAAATCGATAACTCGCGTGGTCGACGCTGAATCCACGCCTGTGATCTGCTGCAAGGCGAGCATTTCGAGCGTGTATCCGTGCATTGAGGTATTCCAACCCATGGCAGTCAGATTGGCAGCCGATGCGTTTAACGCAGCACCGCCTGTACTCACACCCTGTATGTTCAGAGTAGCGGTCGTATTACCGAGAGAGGGATAATTCCGGTAAGACGCCATCCCTATCTGGTGGTGAACCAAAGAGATTGAGCTTGTCATGCGGTTAATGATTTCCTGCGTGCGGGAAAGCCCGACGCAGTACCCCAGCCACAAGTTTGTCAGCCGTTCTCCCATGACAGGCTCGGAAAGATCTGTGCCGCCATTGAATTTGTTCAGAGCTTGAAGACCCTGATGGTAATCCAGCATTGCCTGGCCGGTAGGTCCAAATGCAGTACCGATAAGGTAGTAGTCCTGCCCGGTAAAACCAGACTGATTTGGCGCAAACGATGACTGAAAGAACGTTTGGTTTGCAAACGTGCTCGGGTAAGCGTTGTGAGTTACCACAAGCTGCAAGGACGAAAATGCCCCTGGACCAACATCAGTTGCGGTACCAACAACAGTGCCATCAAGCATCAGCTTTGGCGTAAAATTAGCACCATTGGCCGTATAGGTCCAAGAAAGCCGCTTACCGTAGACCTGATCGGAGGTCAGAGTAACGTTCATACCAGTCGTGCTGATTTGAATCGTCACCTTGTAGGCATTGGAAAAGTCGCCTGTGAATTCAGTCGGAACATCCCCCACAGCCTGATAAGGCAGAGTCGCCGGAAAAGCAATTGGAAGAATGGCTGGAACAATTTGGCGCCCGCCTATAATCTGATCAGTGCTTGCCCCTGGCAAATTCGCCTTGATCCATGCCACCAGATTATTTGAATAAGTCTGTAGCTGGCTTCTGATGTTTGCCCGGTTTAGGTTCTGCACCCAATTTCCAGAAGCATCGATGGTATAACCGGTCCTGGCCTGAGTCAGAAAAGTAGCCTGGCTATAACCCATAGCTGTCGCCAGATTGACTGGAGCTATCGTCGTATAGGTCTTAAATGAGGGGTCCATGACCACCCAGTTAGGCACTGATACGGTGCCGATGTTGACCTTCACCCAGCAGTGGGTGATGTTGAAGGTCTGATTCGGTACCGTTCCGGCAAGAGTGACAGGGATACCGCCATTACCGAGCAAGGTCACGACGGTATTGACGTTGCTATCTGTAACTCCGAGCCAAGCAAAAGCCTGAGCCTGAGTTAGGTTGATAACGCCGACTTCCAAGTTGGCAGTAAAGCCAGCCTGTCGCAAAAGTGCCGCCAATAGACCACTTTGGTCAAATGCAGAGCCAACACCGTCTTGTAAAGTCCCAACCGGGCCTTTCTGAACGCCCATTAGAGGGACGAATTCGACGTTGTTATAAACATGTTCAAAAATTAGCTGAGGGTCATTTTTAAGCGCCCTTGCCATTTCTGCGATAGAGGGAACGCCAGGCACTACGTTAGCGGCAAGGCTGAGAACCGCCGGAGGCTGCCATGTAGCAGGTAGCTTGCGCGATTCGATGATCTGCTTTGCCGTTGCCGGATCGACCGCTGGCATTTCCACCATTTTGTTACTGAGCGGATTAGCCGGTTGAAACGGTATAGCTGGTGGGTTCAAGTTTACTTGTTGATTTTGGTTACTCATAAGGAGTTTTCCTGGTTTTGGTGAATGGACTTGAGCGGGAGTGAGAAAAGCACTGGGTTATTGCTGTACAATATGTTGCCAGGTACAAACATCAACATGTGCCAGATGGGCATGAAGTGACGACTGACGTGCGATTGCCATTTGCATCATAATTATAGGTAACCACTGTTCCGTTAGTGTAGGTAATGGTTTTGATGCGTCCGAGGTTGTCATAAGTGTAAGTGGCTGTATCTGCGGCCATGATGTTTATCCTTTGTATGTGCGGATTTTGCCGATTCGGATCATTCCAAATCAGCGCGTTGAAAAGCAGCTTCAACTCACATCCTTTTGATAAGGAGCAAGTTTTGGCTGCGGCGGGTTATATAGATTAGAGACTCTACAGAAATAAGCTGCGCTAGCCAAGGAGCCCTAGCACTGTATCTTCAAAGAATCTCGTCTAAGACACCAACTTTATTGATAGCTCCGACCCAACCAGTTGTCTGGCTTTGGGGAATTCAATTGAATCGGTCCGTTTGCGCTGTTTTTGAGGAAACCTTGTTGGTTAGAGAAAATAAAGTTGATACAACTTTTCTAGCTCGGTCAGGCAGGGTTATTCAATGTCGCCAGAATCCAAAAGCGTAGGGCAGTTCCAACTCTTTGAACATCAACTTGAAAACTTGTAATCGCCACTGGCTTTTTAAAAGAACAGCTAGCCAAGATGCTCTTAATAGATTTTTTCACCTAATTAGAGAATCGATATTTTTGCATTTTGGCTGCTAGTGCGGCTACGCGAAGCACCCACTGTTAACAAGAGGATTTAAGTATCATTAAGATTAGCTTGCTGAGCGGCTTTTCACTTACACAATTGCGCAAAGTATCTTAACTGTTTTAGCGATTCCAGCTTCCCATCTGGTTTTTAATTGCTTTGCCACATAACCAAGTGATATAATTATGCTCCTGGTATCATCCTTGACTGCCAAATTCTTCAGAGGTGAAAATGAGCAGAAACAATCTGCCAAATCCCGCTCTTGAATACTCTGGCGCCCTTTCTCTTGACCTCGATGAGGCCACCCTTGCCCTTCACGCTCTCCGCTTTTACATCTCCGCAAAAGGCGCCGGTGAAATTAGCGAAAACACAACGCTCCTTGAAAACAAGCTCGATAGCTTCCTCGACCGCCGCGTTGGCTACGACAAGTTGGAAATAGAAATTACAGAAGAGTAGTAAACGGGGCGTTTGCCGCCCCGCGTTCTTTACAGTAAATCGTCCAGCCGGTAATAGTTTCCATTGAGAGAGACCATCAGGGAATCTTCGACCGCGCTATCTGCGTTTTCCTGTGCGCCAATTCTAAAAGCCACTGGGTCAACGGCTTCAAGCACTTGCGACGGGCTATATTCAAGCTCGCCGAATTTCACAGGCTCATAGATGTCATCTAAGAGGTCTCTGTAAAGCTCCTCGATATCGACCTTTTCGCCTTGAGTCTCTACCAGGTGTTCCACCACCCAGTCATATCCCCACTCTACTCCGACCCCTTCCACTTCTCGCATAAGGTCATCACTGCCGCATTTTGGACAGCGGTAATTTCCGTCTTCGTCAGCTTCGACCCTCACATAGTCGGAGTAACAGAACGGCCTTGAGGCTTCCTGAGCCATCTCTTTCAGCTTCTCTTTTACTTCCTCGCTCGCTTCCAGCATCTTTGCGCCCTCCAGATTTAAGAGTGCGACAGCCGCACCCACATGCAGCACATGCTTAAAAACGAGGACCTGGGTCCCTCAGTCAAAGACCGCCGAAGGCGCCGCAAGGCTCCGGTCTTGACTCAGGGGGTCTGACGTTACGCTCCGCCAGCGGGCATGGAAAGGAAGGCAGTCGCCTACCTCAAGTAGCCCGTCTCTTTGTTCTTACTCTGACTAACTCAAGTGCTCGTTTTCTTTTTGGCTTGCTTCATTCGCTCGGCAGCTAGCTCCTTAAAATATCCACCAGCGCGCTTCTCTGACCAACACTCTGGGCAGCCACTTTTATTCACGCACCTATTGCGCACAGAAGTCTGCCAGACATGGCGCGGTTTTGCCGCACACTTCCACCATACTTTGAGACTCGTTTGCGCCGGTAAGTCTTTTGCCGTAAGCTTGCCATTTTTCGTAGGATGCAATTCTTTAGCTACTTTTGGATGAAGCGCGTGTAGCGAATTTGTTCTTGATACCTTTTCCCAATTGCAAAACGGACACGGTAGTTTTTCCGCCCTTGCTCTAAATATCTGCTGCCAGCTGTGATCAGACCCCTTGTTACAACGCCACCAGACTTCCATAACAGTCGTGACCTGCTCCGGTTTCAGACCCTTATTTTTCGCCCTATCAAACATTTTCATCATGAGCGGATAGTCCTTAAGACTAAACCGGCTCAATCGATAGCACTTTGGGCAATTGGAGCCCTGAGCCGTTCTTGCTTTAGGTGATGTTTTCCACGCATGTCCCACTGCACACTGCCACCACACTTGAGAGTGAGATCCAGCTATTACATCTTTTGCCGTCAGCTTGCCGTTCTTGACTGGATGCCATTGCCTAGCAACTTTTGGAGAAGTTTGTGCAAGACAATTCTCTTCGTTTATTCGGCTTCGATGACAATACGGACAGGTAACACTTTTCGACTTTTGCGCTATCGACATGTCATAAACATGCCCCCTGTCACATTTCCACCAGGCTATTACATTAGACCCATACGAAAAGTCTTCTGGGCCAAAACCGCAATTTTTCGGATAGTACCACTCGATAGCTTTCTCAGGAAACGCCTTGTTAAAAGGCACCCCACGCAAGTTATTTGGGTGTGGCTCAAGGACAGTTTCTATCGGCGGTCTTAAGGCCTTTGTTGATCTCTTACTCCTCATCTTTTCATTTTCTCTTCAGCAGAGCGCTTACCGCTCCGTCCGCCCAAGCTATGTAGTCAGCTCCGCCGTCTTTGTTCCGGCGCGACCAGTTGTAGAGATTGGTGCCGTCAACTAAAGCATCATGGATGAACCAGTCTTTGAATATTCCGCCCATGTCTTTGTATTTTGGATAAGTCTTGCGCCACCACCCTATTGCAAACTCTTTCTGCTTTTCATACGAGACATAAGTCGAGTTTTGGTTCAGGGCCATCGAGCGGTAGTCGCCGCCTTTGGCGACGATAAACTCATGCAGGTCGTAAGCAAACTGGCACATGGTCTCTACCGGCTGGTCTTTGTACTCAGAGCGAAACTCCATATCTGGCTCTACCAAGTATTGCCCAAGTGGGCGCTTAGCTCCCTTGCCGCCTCTAATGCTCGTTATCGCCCCGTCCCATTCATGACCATTTTCTTTTTCTATCTTCGGAGCAGACGACGCTATCGTTATTAACTCCGTCATTATTTGCTGGTTTCTTTGCGGTACTGGCGCAGCAATAGGCTGAAAGAAGCCCTGCGCAAAAGCCCCTTGAGTAGTCGCAATTAACGCCAGTACCACTAATGCTCTTTTCATGGCAGCCTGTTTACCTCCACGTATGCTCTGAAATCGTTCTGGTTTTTCTCAATCAAGTTTCTTACCATGCCAGCTCCCGACGGACTGAATATCTGATACTGGAGCTTTACTTTGGTTGTGTTTTCTTGAGCAGTGAGCTGAGCCACTAGCCCTATTTCTCTACCGAAGGCTTTTGAGTTTTGCCCCACTCCAAGCATCTGCTGAAAAGTCAGCTTCGCTTCAATGTAACCCCTGGAGTCATCCTCCTGGACTATTCGCCAGGAAGAGCGGCCGCTCACTCCTGTCTCTACTCCGGAGCGCTTTAAAACATCAATGATGCAGCCCCAGGCTATTGGATAAGGGACTGGCCAGACTTGCTCTTCTGGCTCCAGTAGTTTCTTCAGGCTCTCCATGTCTTTGTCATAGAAATACTTGAAGGTGAATCCACCGGCGGCAAGCGCCACCCACAGCGACAGGCTCATGCCAAATATGGCATTCCAAATTGACCCGGCAAGGAGAAATGCCACCACCGCAAGAAATATTCCTAATGCTGTCATTGAACCCATATGGTCTATCCTCTTACCATTGCATAAAGCCCAGGTCTGGCTCATCCGCGACCTCGTCTTCCGTTTCGGAAAAAGACGAGCTCGCGGAATTTTCTTCCTTCACTTCTTGCGCTTTTTCTACTTCATCTAAGTGTTTTTTCTTCAACTTGGTCCGCTCAAGCTTCTCATCAACCTCAAGAACACGCCTTACCGGCGGCGGATAGAGCGCATGGTCAGTCTCGTTTTGATAGTTCTGCCAGCTAAGTGCTCTCACTTGCACCGGTCTTGTACCAGGCAGAAATACAATCATATTTGGCTTGCCGCCTTCGGCTTCTGCGTTAGTCTCATCAATAGCGCCCAGATTAAGCAGATCACTAACACTCAGCAGCGGCTCTTTGTCCTTCATGTCTTTTAGCTGCCCGCTTGATGTCACCTTGCCGTCTGAAACTATCGTCTCTCCCAGCATGTCACTTATCTTCTTAGCCGTCTCTCCGTCATTTGGCTTGAAGAACGCCCTCAGAGCAGGCTGGCTGATAAGGAGCTTCGCTTCGTTTTTGTACAGATTCTCAAGCTGTACAAAATCTTGCACACCTAAAACCGCCGGTATTTTGTCGTGCCGGATGATACTTAATTTTGCTGGCATCCCACGCACGTAGCCAAAGTTTGTGAACTCATCTAGAAATAGCGCGACCGGATGTTTGTACGGCTCCGATGTCACCATATTTAGTGCGAGGCTAAACATCAGCGCTGCTACAGGCTTAAATTCCGGCTTGTCAGCCGGTGTCGCCAGATACCAGGTGAATAGCTCATCTTTGAGATTGGACAGGTCAACACTGGTCTTTTCAGTCAGCGCCCGTATTCGCGGCTGGTTCCACAGGTCTAGGCGTGAGATGAGTCCATTTGCTACGAGGTTCCGGTAAGGCGGCGTAGTCGTATTCATGAACTTCTTGTAGGCTTTCTGCGCCGCCACAATGTTTGTGTCCTCAAGAATCTTCTGGATTCCTTCAGGACCGTCCTCAAACAGGTCAGCTATATAAGCCAGAGTGGCTTTGCCTTCTTCCCTCAGCCCTGTTGCATGAAGAATGAGCCCGGTCAGCAGCATCTTTTCAGACAGCTCCCAAGACTGATCGCCCTTGTGAGTTTCAAGCGTGGTCGACTGCATGATAATTTCTGCCATGCGCCTGCCGTCTCTGTACGTCTCAACAAAATCAATCGGGTTTATCTGGTCCGATGTCAGATCGTCTGGATTGAAATAGATAATCTTGTGACCGTGGTTGGCCCTGTAACCGACAGTTTTTGTGAACAGGTCAGCTATGCCTTTGCCGCCGGTCGCTTCAGTCACGACCGCCGAAGAGGTCACCCGCTCAATGAGATTTGGGATAAATATGCCGGTCGTCTTTCCTGTACCAGTTGGCCCGCAAACTAGCGCATGGCGGTTAGTTTCACCTTCAGGTAAGGTCAGATAATTTTGCCCGTCGCCAGTAACAAGCAGCCGGTTCGGCTCTTTCGATTTGGTTATGTATCCAGCCTTGGCTAGCTCCAGGGGCGTCGCCCATCTGGCACCCTTCTTGGGCTTCTCCTCAGCCTCAAGTACCATACGGGAGTCTTCATACAGCCCCCTGCCGACCTCTAGAAATCGTTTTTTGCACTCCTCGGTAGTCCATGCATAGGTAATCTCATTTACCTCGATTAAAACGCCCGCTAGACCCTTCTCGTCTTTCCACCTCAAAACTATCGAGTACTGATAGTTCCAGGTCTTACCCATGACAATCTCGGGCTGCTTCCTTTCTGCCGTGATGATGCCTGTTTCTTCATCAACGAAAGTCACATGCCAGTTGAATCTACGCAAGGTCGTCATCAGTATTCGCGCCAATTTGTTTGGCGGAATATCTGTCGGGAAGCGCTCTTTGTACTGGCTTGGCATCAGACCCCTCCTGTCCCTCCAACTCCCCTATGAGGCATATTGAGTTCTTCAAACTTACTTGGGTTGCGGTTCGGGTCTCGCATTATCTCTTTTGTCTTCATCTCTTTTATTTTCGAGCGAAGCTTGCTGTGCTCCACTTTCTGCTCGGAGGCTACCGCCTCTTTTGTCGCCTGGACCTTCTGGGCAAGCTCGCACTTAAGCTCCTTGAAGTTAGTAAGCTTCAGGTCTCTAGCCACTTTCTTGATTTTAGCTAGCGCTTGCATAGCTTTAGGCTCCAGCCGGTTTTGCATTTTGGCGCCAGCATCCGCCCGTTTCATGTTCACCAGAACACTTGGATCAAGCTTCCTTAAACCAGTCGACGCGGCCCCCATGGGACCGGCCGCAATCGCCGACTCAAACCCCGAGAACTTGGCCGTGTACTGTCCGTCGATTGTCTCCCTGACATCTGACAGCCTATTTAATGCCCTAACTTCTGCTTGCAGGTTTGCTTTCTGTTTGTCCAAAGACGCCCGGCTGGCTGCCTTTTGCTTGAGGTGCTCCGCGAGCCTTGCCTTCTTTTCGTCCTGAAAGCCTTTGTTGGCAGCTTTTTCTTTCTCCGAAACCTTGCGCTTAGGTTTGTCTTTTAGAGCGTCGCGCCTTGACTGGCTCGCCTCTTTGAGCTTTTTATCCTCTTTTTTCCTGGCGTCCTGGGGCTTGTCTTTCTTGACCCTGTTTGCTTCTTCCGGCTTGACCTTAAACTCTGACTTCTGGCTCTTCTCTTGCTTCGCCTTGTCTTTGTCTTGCTTAGCGACTGTTTTGGCAAACTTCTTTTTTTGCGCCTCTGACTCACCACGCTCCTTTTGTTCTTGGCGCTTACGCTTTTTCTCTTTGTCTACGTCAGCCATTTCTCTCACCACTTTGGCAATCAGTCAGCCTCTAGCCTAAATACCATGGTCTCCCTTAAGTTCTTCTTTTGACAGAGTCTTGTCTAGCTCTTTCTTTTCAGCTATCCACTGCTTGAGCTTCTTGTACTCGGACCTTGAAATACTGTCCTTTGCCCAGTCTTCACCTTTTCTGTATTCTGAGGCAAGATACTCGAGCGCCTCGCACGAGTCCTGCCTATCATACAAAACCGGCTCCTTTTCTCCCTCAACAGTTACCCTAATTGGCTCTTCTTTGTCCTTTTCTTGTATCCACAAGTCCAGCGCCTTTTCTTCTGCTTTTGATAGGACAATTTCACCGGAGTTTTTAGCCTGGTCAACTCGCTTCAAATCTTTGAGGCTTGAGTCCTTGGATGCAGCACCGTATTCCCCAGCTTCTATTTTCTCAACTTGCTTGGACTTGCGCTCGATAAACTTCTCTTCAAAGTACGCATCCTTAATCCACGTCTTTAGCCTCTCCTGGTCCTCTTCAGACAAAAGCCCAGCGGACTCGTGCTGCCGCTCTAAGTCCCTGAGTCTGCCAATTTCCGTGTTCCAAGAATATTCCAGAGTCTCACCGGCCACATCTACAGTTATCGACTTTGAGTAATACTCCCAGGCTTCGGCCTTTTCCTTAGTCTGCTTCTCTTCTTTGGCAAGTCTTTTTGCCGCTAATTTGTCGTAGTCCGGTCTATCTCCGAGCGCTTGCGCCTCTTGCTCTTTGGCTGCCTCATACTTGGTCAATTTACGCTCAGCCTCGTCCTCTTTCATGACGCGGATAAACTCAGACTTTGCCGCCTTCATCGCATCCTTGAGTTTTGCTCCAAGTGGCCTTTTCGATTTCTCTTTCAGTTTTTCTTTGTCCAGGAGCTTGTTTCGCTCAAGATACTTATCACCGGTCTCTTTTAATTTTGTGTAGTCATCTTTTGAAAGCTTGACCAGCCGCCCGTTTTTGTCCTTACCCATGACGACAACATGACAGTGCGGATTAGCTGTATTTCTGTGTTCGACTGCATACCACTCAAGCTCTAACCCCTTTTGCCTGCCAAGTTCATGCATCGCTTCGCGCACATACTCTTGCGCATTAGCGCCCTGGACCCCTGGCGACACAATTATTTTGTGCACCAACACACCTGTCCCTGTCTGCCTTTCTATCGCATCATGGACTGGGCGAGAGGTCAGACCGTCTTCTTTGTCACTAAAAAAAGAACGTTTCTCAGGCTCGTTTTTGTCCTTGCCTGGGCGAAACTTGATGTAATTTACGTGCGCTTTCGCCCGCGCTTTTCCTTCTCTCGATGCGCGGATATAGCTATGCTTGACGATAGACCTCAGCGCCATGGTGTCGAAGATCTCTGTACAGTTTTTTGCAGGTATAATTTCAATAGTGCCTTGGCCAACAAGGTGACTGTAACGGCTTCTATGGCTGCCTCGTTTTCTGGATGTCTACCTTTGGCTCTCACGATGATCCTGGTCTCTAGTTTCGGAATGAAGGTAATGAGTATGCTCAAGAAACACATTTCAAAAGGCGTAATTCTCGGTGCGGCGCTTCTGTGGAGACAAAGTAGTTAACATCTTGAATTCGAGAGCTGCGTATCTGGCTAGAACTTTCACCTACCAAGAGTAAGCGCCGGGGGGGGTGCAACTCCTCCCCTCCACATTTTTGCAATCAAGCACAAACTCTCGCAAGCAAACTACTTGTGCTTGTCTTTCTGCGACAGCCTATCAATGAGGTCTGCATTTTGTTTGTGCAAAAGCTCCAACTGCCCAGTTAGTTGCGCGGCCTCTTTGACCGCGGACTCTCTTGCGGCTTCAACTTTAGCCATATTTGCCAACTGAAGCTCAAGCTGCTCTGACTTTGCCACCAGTGCCGACTTTTCCGTTTCAAGCTTCTGCATAGCCAACTTAAGCTCGTCACGCTCGGTAGTCAGTCCGTCTATGTCGGCAGCACTTGCATCAACCTCGGCTTCCAGCCTAGCGATGTGCTCCTGGGCCTCGGCAAACTGGCGGGTCGCAACTCGCACTTCCTCAAGCGCTCTATCTTTGACCGCAGCCGCGTCTTTAGCGGCTTCGCCCGCTGCCACCTTCCAAGCTGCCATAAAGGCGACTTGTACTGGCTCCGGCAAGTCAGCCGCCACAACTTGTTGCACCAGCGCAGGGCGGCTCTCCCGCCAAACCGTAAGATGCTTGTAGATTGTCGTCAGGCTACCGCCACCCAGTTCGTCCAAAAGCGCCGATGCCGACACCTCCTTGCCGGTGGCAGCCAGCTTGTCGGCCGCCGCCATGACTTCTTGCTCTGTGAAATACGCCTTGCGCCCCATGACCGCGACCTCCCGGTGAACGAACCTGCGGGCATCTTACCATATATTGAATTACATTACTATATTGTATTTTACGTAATACTTTATTATTTTACTTTATAAAAATGGCGCGACACCACTAAAGCGCCACGCCACTACCTTTTATGCCTTCTCAGCTTACCACGGATTTGATAATACTACGGCCACCCCGCCAAAAACCCTCAAAACCACACCTGCTCACTCCGGGATCTCTCAGCCTCCAACCACCTCCGGCGTATTCTTTTCCACCCCTCAAATCTACGCCTCAACCAAGCTTCTTCGTCATCGACTGCGCTATCGTCTTCTCATCCTCCGTCAGCCCAGCATGAACCTGCTTTGCCGCCGCCCCCATGCAGTCCTTCATGATGTCCTCGGTATCCTCAAGCCTTGCCAAATACTTATTCGACGCCAACGTCGCCACGGCCACCTTAGCCAACATCGCGCAGATTCTATTAACACCGGTCTTAATCACCCCGGTTATTTCCTCGGTCGACACTTTGAGCTGCTGCGCATACTCCGACTCCAACCGATTCCGAAGATCCGCCTCCTGGATCGCCAACCCATTCAAGATAAACTCCCGGGCTAACTCCACATCCTTGAGCCCCCTCGCCCTCGCTATCTCCTTAAACTTCACCATGTCATCCGCCGTCACCCAGGTCCTCACCTCCCCTGGATACGCCTTACCAGTTTTCGCCATTTCACACCTCAACGGATAGCTATACATCACTTATATTAGACTATAGCGTCATTAACAGATAGATTTAGCTGTTTTATTTGGCATTAACGGATAGCTATAACTCTCGTATAACTACTATCTACAAATACAACAGCAATTACTTTATCCTGCCCTAGCTCAATTTGTTCCAAATTGGCTCCGGCTGCTTGCGCTCTTGCTTCCGTCTCGCTGCCCGCTCGCCGGTCAGACCGGTTTGTTTGCTATCACCTGAAGCAGTTCGCCGCGAAACGACTCTATCCAGCCTGCTGTAGCTGGACACATCCACCGAGCGACCACCACAACATGAGTCAAATCTTGCTGAAGGTTTCTTTGGTATATAGGCTCATGATGAGCAATACGATTCCTAAGAACTCGAATTTTATCAACACTATCGTGAGTGTATCTGCGGTCGATTGGTCTTGGCGCATTTGGAAAAGACGAGTGCAAAGCCGCTACCCAAAACTGCGTTTCATTCTTTTTTGTAAGCATGTTTAGCCAAAATCCAAATGAAAACTGGGCTATAACACAAGGAGGATTTAAAGGCCTTCCTTGGTTTACTAACTGGTCCTCTGCGGCAGCTATTTGATTTTGAGATACCGGGTCAAAATGATTAAACTTGACGTTATACCAATCACTTCCGTATTTGGCTGTCAATGTTGCATCCAACTTGTTTCTAAAGAGAAGCTCAAATAATTGCAATGGCAGATGCAAGGACGAGCCTAACTTTGTGTTCCAGTTGTGCAGCTTGATCGCCCGCTCCAAATCGCCACCGGCCATGGATAGATACCGATTTAGGCGTGGTGCCGATATCGCCTTTTCTATAGCTGCGAGTTTTGCAGAATCAAAAGAATACACGCAGCTCAAAAATCCACTTGAGAACAGGAAACAATCTCTTGCATAATAACCCAGCGCTGGGTTATCATGTCTTCAGTTGTCCTGGTGTGCCTAGGTTTGCTTTGGCAAACATGCTATCCAGGACCTAGTTTATATTTTAGCCTCTTCACAGCCCAATCTTTGCCGCCTAGCACAGAGATTGCCAATTTGCTTTGGATTCCCCAAAAGCAAGCCGTTTGCAGCAGCCAAAAGCAACAAAGGCACCAAAGAAGGAACCCTTGTTGCTTTAAAAGCTGCTACATCAACTTGCTAGCTCACGATTCCAGAAAAGGGCGATCTCTTCACAGGCAGCTATTGCTTCTTTGAGAAGCCTTGTCTGACGAGTTGGAACAGAATAAATCCGGCCAGCAAAAACATCCACGACCAAAACATGCTGGTTTGAAATAGTGGAAGCAGGCATTACTTGCCTGGCCTTCTCACAAATCACGGCTCCAATAATGGCTGCGGAATGTTCATCTAGCCTATGCGATTTTGAAAAATACAGTTTCACGAACCCAACATGGCGCTTGCCATTCTTACCTTCAAAGTCCAAAAACAACTCCGGCCTCAAACTAACTTTTACGCCAGCAAGTTCAATTGACCATGTCTGCGGACCTGGTTCAGCAGAGCAGTTACCAATTGCAAGAGCAAGCGGTTCTGCAATACGCTGAAAGCTCTTCAGCGCATCAAGGCAACATTTGGCCTGAGTCTTGTCATAAGTCGTGACGGCGGTATCCAGGTCAAAAGCAAATTCAGTCATAGCTTCTGCCAGCTCATCTGCGTCAAAAGCCACCGATGCAAGATCCACAAGACTGCGAGTTGCAGGGGCATAGGTGACAACCTTGTAGGTTGGTGGATACTTTTGAGATTTCACTATTTCGCGCCTGCGAGCTGGGCTCGACTGACTAGAAACGTATTCTCCCAACTTGCTCACCGAGCATCTGGGAGAGTTGTTAACCTTGATTCCTTGATTTCTCATTGAAAATTCCTTATTGGATTGGGCAGCACCAGTGCTCATACATGAGGCTATTGCTGCCTTTTGACTATGACTGTAAAATAAGGAAGAAGCTGTTAACCGCCTCGTTCTACCTGCAAGTTGGCGAGGTGGGCTTCCTTATAGTGTTCTGTTTGCAGCTTGTACCTCCTCTTAAAAGGGAATCTCGTCTTCACTACTGAAGATGGCGTCAAGGTCATCCTCTTCCTTTTTCAAAGCTTTCTTCGGAGCTGGAGGTGCATACTTAGCAAAAGCCCGGTCCGCCTTATCCGCATCAGTCAGAAAATCCTCGTACTCGCCAAAATCATCTTCAGCCGAAATGGTAGGCTCAGAAGCACTTTCTTCTAAATCTTCATCCCCGACTTCGTTATCGTCGTTTTCATCTTCGGCACTCTCAGGCTCATCCAAACAAGCAAAAATGTCTGGCTCGCTCTCTTCAACCGTATGCATAGCATTGGCCGGGGCCGCCCCTGGCAGTAGCTGATACAGCCCCCGCGCCAGGCTTTTGAACAAGTCAGGATTACGACTTAGCGTTGAACCGATAGTGGTAGACGCATTACGCTCATCCTTAAAAACACCAGCACTGACCAGCGTCTTTTTAACATTTGCCACATTCAATATGCCGCCATTTTTGCTGGCAAAGCGAACCAGGCAGTCCTTAATAGACAAGCCTCGATACTCGGAAAGACTTTCCAGATTCTTAGGCTGCGTGTCCATCGAGTAATAAGAACAGTAGTTAGAAATTACACCTTCTGCCTGCTCAAGCTGGGACTGGATATATTCAAGCTCGGACTGCTCCTTGGCAATCCGCTCAATTATATCCAGGCGGCGCTTGCGGAGGTCTTGCAGATATTGGGCGAAATTGATGTTTTGCATACTGTATTCACCCGGTAGCAGTGTTTTTTTGTAGAGACTGCAAATGCATATAGGGCATAATTTCCTTACAACTGAATAAAAGAAGGACGGGCAGGGAGTTGCACCCTAGTTTCTGAGATTGCAAGCCACAGACAGCCACTCTGACTGGAACCCGACCTTTTGAGCATACCTATATATAGGTATGCAGTTTCTACATGATAACTTTTTGAGAGATTGTGATCAATCTTTCTGCTTTGCATTTTTCATTAAATTAAAGAATTGGACTGGAACTTTCCGGTCCAATGTGATCGAGTCGGCTGTTGGCTACTCGGCAGGCACGGTTAGGTTCAAATGATTCTGCCGATGTTGAGCGTTCCTTAAGACGGACTTTTGCTCATTACCAATCTGTAGGCATATTATCTCTATATCAAAAGCGTTTGCTGCTGCGGCAAGCCAACAATCTCTAATCCCTCTGCGAACCGACTCACAGACGCAAACGAAGATACACCGCGAATCTTGAAAGAAACCAACTTTTGCACGTATGAGCTGGAACTTCAAAAAGTCTCTAGCTATCTTATTTGTTTGAGCTGATTTCAGGGCGCCAACATGGGCATAGATTTCTACAACAATCTTAGGCTCTCTGGAATGTCCATCAACTTCAACTTCTTTCAGACTGCCTACAGAAATCCGTTTCTTGCCACGCAATGGCACTTGAAGATGCGCTGAGAGCAATTTCAGTATTTCAGCTTCTGCAGCCCTATGTTCGGTAGACCGACTATCACGCCGTCTCCTCTGACGCTGCATAATATCTACTTCCATCATCTTCATCCTACACTCAGCTACTATCAGAGCATACTACTTGCTAAAAAGACTTCAAGACCAAAACTTTCAAATAGAGAAGCTTGGAGCCGTTTGCGACGGCTCCAGATAAATATCAGCCTTTAAAGCCAAAGCTCAGGCCGGGTCTCTCTGATGCTTGTAGTGCCATTGGAGCTGACCACAATATGGTCAAGCAGACTCACACCCAAGATTTGCCCAGCCCTTATCAACGTCTTTGTCGTCTCGATGTCTTCGGCACTGGGCTTAAGAGATCCTGCCGGGTGGTTGTGAGCCACGATTAGAGAGTGAGAATTTGCCACCAAGGCGGCCTTAAATACCTCTCTCGGGTGAACCAGGGATGAAGTCAGAGTCCCGTGGGACACAATTTGAAATCCGACAACTTGATTCCTGCCGTCTAAGTGCAGGCTGATGAAATGCTCTTCTGAGTAGAGCTTCAGAGGCTCCAGTATTCTTTCTACATCGTCAGGAGAATTGATTACCACAGGGTCAATGCCAGACTCTTTGATCAAAGCCAGCTTGTATTCAGGCACGATGTACTTAAGGTGATTTTTCAAAGCTCGCTTGTTCATAGTCTAATCCTCATGCTCCAAGGTGCACGGCGCCCCTTGCCTGCGGTCTCACTAGCGTCCAGGGCGGGTCCCGGAGGCATGAGCGAAAAACGGTAACTGGAGGGGACCAGGCAAAGCCGGGGAGGCGGCCGGTTAAGGAGTTTTGACCCATTGCCTCTGGGCACTGGATGCTTCTCTCAAGTACGGCATGGATTTAGCCAGCACCAAAGGCGGCATTGAGTTCAGACAAGAAGCAAGTACGGGGCAAACACCAGCTGTACCAGTGGCTGTCAGTGGCGACAGAGGAAACAAAAAAGCAAAAGAGGCAAGAGCTATAAGCCCCTGCCTCCAAAGTTGGCTCAATTACACCGGCTATGCTGCCAGCTTTTTGCGCCTGCCAGTGGACGGTTTCTCCTGCTCGGTCTCAGCTTTGACCTCCGGCTTACGCCCGCAGAGGTGGAAACTAGAGAGCTTTATCACAGGCTTGGTCACTTGGACTGTCACTCCACTTATTTCTTTTGAGTAGGTATTGAGAGAAAGACGGCCAATCAATACCACTTCCCGGCCTTTTGTGACTGCCTTCATGACGCGGTCTCCAAGACCGTTCCAGGCATCGACATCAAACCAGAGAGTCTTTTCCTCATCGGTGTTGGGCGAATACTCCCGCACCGCAATTGAGAATTTCACAACCTGCTTGCCGTCGTCTCCAAAGGGATAAGCTGTGGGGTCTTGTCCAATATGACCGACGAGTGTTACTTGATTATTCATAGGTGGCACCTCCAAGTGCTGCATTTAAGTGCCGCCAGAAAGGCATAGGAAGACGATTCAGCATGGACGCAAAGCGCCCGGCACGGGTTTGCCATTGCTGAAAGAGACTCCATATGCCATGCTCCGCACTTTGTTATTGCAGCCGGAGGTCAGACTTGAAAATACCAAGCCCTGTATAGGTCAATATATGGACGTTCTAGATTTTCCGCCGCCGGCAACAGGTCAAATACAAATTGCACCGGGAAAAGCAAAGCTACGACTGGGAGCCGGTATTGTCGCTTGCCTGATCGTCTTCGCCGAAAAGCATTTTCCCAAAAGCCTCGGAGAGACACCACTGACAAACCCAGACTTGATTCTCTCCAGTAATCTCAGGAAATGTATTGACACCGCATCTAGTGCTCTTGCAGGTTATACGCTTGCACTTGAAGCAAGACCTCTGCCGGGAAGGAGTCACTGACTTACGACACCAGGAGCAGTTTACAGCTTTAGATTTGTTTTCTTTGTCAGTCACTTTTTGACCTTTGCAGCTTTGAGCCTTAACCGTTTCTTTTCCGCTTTGGCTTCTCTAATCACATCACCAGACCGAGTGTGCCAGCATTTGATGCAGCCTCTGTTTCTGACGGTCCTGTCATTAACAGAAGACTTGTATGTATGTTTGCAAGTTGGGCAAAGCCAAAATACTACAGTGCCGGAGCGAGCGTTCACCATATTTGGTGTCAACTCGCCGTTTTTCTTCGGGTGCCATTCTTTTGCGAGTTTTGGATGAAGCTTGGCAAAACAGTTGCTTTTGCAGACTTTCCTGAAACTACAGAAGGGACAAAATCTAGCTACCGAACATCTCTTTGTAAATGTCTGAGACCAGACGTGGTCTTTTTCTTTTGGACAACGCCAATGAAGGACAAAGTGCATGCTGAGCCAGTGTGGATCAAGTCCCTTGTTTGCTTTTTTGTCAAAGTATTTGAGGGCGTGAGGATAGTTTCTCAGATCCAGAACATTTTTCGCGCATCTATAACAGTGGGAGCCTGAGGCTCTCAGACCTACGGCCACCTGCCATTCGTGCCCACACTTGGCACAAAGCCACCAGGCTCTGTGATTACTACCGGCGGCGACATCAAGCGGCGTGAGCATTTTATTTCTCTTCGGGTGCCATTCTTTGGCTACTTCTGGAAAGAGTTTAGCCAGAGATTTTTCCGGCGATAGCCTTCTTGTAGAACAGTATGGACAGCCGTGACCACGAGCTGCTCTGGTTTGAATGTTAGCCTGCCAGATGTGCTTCGGGTTGGCTTTGCACTTCCACCAGGGAGAGACATCGGAGCCGTAAGAGAAGTCTTCTGGCCCAAATCCCCGGTTCTTCTTGAAATACCACTCTTGCGTCAGATGCGGATGAGTGACAGAAATAGGCGCTCTGCGCCTGTTGTTAGGGTGCGGTTCTTCAACTTGTTCTATTGGAATACTTCTTCCCACAGGGGCAGATTACCTTAACTGGCTCTTGATTCACTCTCGTGCAACGGCTCGTATTATCACATCAGTTTGAAGGCTTTCAAAGAGCCAATTATCAGAAGTTGGCGGGCAGCCGCAAGGCCCAAACTCAGCACAAGCGGTTGCCTGCCCCTCTAACGCACTTTTGACAGGCTGGACTGGTCTTCACCAGGGCAAGCCCGAAACTTACTGCAAAATGCCCTCAGGGGTCGGTCTCAAATAAAGAAGCTATTGGCTCGTCCAGGGCGTGGGCCAACCTGGCTAAAACTTTCACCGTGGGGTTTCTGACGCCGCGCTCTAGCCCGCTCAGATAATTTGTGGCTATTGAAGCCCTGGCGGCACACTCTTCCTGGGTCATACGCTTAGATTGGCGCAACTGCCGCACACGCTGAGATAAATTCTTAATCGCTCGTCTTTCAGTCTTCATCCCACTTAATGTGGGCTTTCATGCACTATCAGTCCATATACTATGAGTTTAGTTAGCAGGCTCTACAGGGAATATTTGGGGCTATCCAGCCATCATAAATTTAACATGACAACTGGTAGCCCCGGCCTTAGGCTGAGATGAGAAACATAGCGGAAATTGTCATATGCCTCACTCTTTGCCTGTTTTGATTGTTGACGATACGGAAATTTGCCGGATAGCTACAGCCCTGATTCTAAGAGAGGCGGGCTTTTCCAGCCACCAGGCGGCTAGCGGTCATGAAGCACTGGCCAAACTGAAATCCGGCAGCTACTGCGCCGTAATCATGGACTTTCATATGCCGGACATGACAGGAGCCCAGTGCGCAGAAATAATCAGAAGTGAGGAAAGAAGCACTGGTGCTCATCTGCCAATAATTGGACTGACCTCTAATTATTCACCGGAAGTAGAGAAGCTTTGCCTGGCGGCAGGAATGAACATAGTGCTGGAAAAATCTAGTCATGCCAGTGGGCTTCTAGCGGCGCTTTCGGCTGTTATGAAAACAAAAGCGGTCTAAAGAAGGTCATCTTCTCGACTGGGCTCTTTCTGACTATCTTTGAGCCGCTGCATCTTCTTTCGCAGACTAGGACTGCCTTTTTGGGCAATATGGGCTTTCGCTTTATTTAGTTGCCGCTCAAGTTTTTCATAAGTAGACCGCGCCAGTTCGCGCTCTTTTTTAGGCGCCTGACGCTGTTCCATAAGGTCATAGATTTTCTGCCAATCGGACTGGAATTCTTGCCGCTCTCTGTCAGTAGGCTGCCTGAGCAGCTCGGACTCGATAGCAGACACGGCGCCGGGCTCCTTCTCCCACTTGCCGCCCTGGCAGTTATTTTCGTAAAGCAAGCCTCCAGCCCGGTTATACACCTCAAGTCTATCCACGAGCCCATGCTTTTCAATGTAGTCAACTGTCTTTGGCATACCGGTGTATCCAGCATCATGGCTTGAAAGCTGGCTAAAGCGCCCAAAACCTTTTTCAGCCTTTTGCTCTTCATACCGCCTGAATATACCTGTGGTGCTAGCTCTTTCAGAAGTAGCCACAACTTTGGCTGTTATGTGGTAACCCTTAGACCTGAGGCGTTCCATGGTCTTGGAGATAGGGCCAGCCTCCCTCATCGTGCTTTCAAAGACGATATTGCGCTTAGTCTCAATTGCCCGGTCAAAGAGCTTCCTGGTCCATTCCCGGCTGTCAGGGTCAGTGCTTTCAGCAAATTTCTTGTCATCCAGTTGCAAAATTTCTTTTGTTCGTGGATGAAAATTTCTCAGGTCATCGCCATTAATAACAACGACATTGCCATCGGCAAACATCGTGCGAGTAAGCTCCAACAGCTTACTTTTGCCAGAACCAGGCTGTCCGCCGGTGATAATCACACGAGGACTATCAACTGGCTTTGTCTGTCCGAAAACTTCTCTTTCAATGTGCTCGTAAATCTTCTTGTGGAGAGCTTCGCCTAACTTCCAACTCTCTTGCATGTCTATTTGTACAAAGCTTTCATAATAGGAGCATAGACATAGATGGCTCTAGCGATGAGCTTTTCATCATCAGGTAGAATTGCCCTACGCTCTGCCCAAACAGCGTCTTTCTGTTCTTGCAATGCTTGAATCTTGAGCAAGTTTGGCTTAGGCCGGTCTTCTTCTTTAACGATTTCGGTATTTAGATAGCCAATGTAAGCCATCATGGTCTCAGTGGCGGTCTCAAGACGGACAATGTGGGCGGTGAGAGTGTCGTCGGGATCTGGCAATACCGGCTCATCTTTGCGTAGTGCTGTGCTCATAGTCAGTGCTCCTGGTCGCTACAACAATTATCTCATGGAAACCAGACAAAATGACGCAAACCCTATCTATTTGGGCGTTTTTCTAACATGCTAATCACAGTCAAGCCCCAAGTTCATGCGGAGATGTTCGATTAAACGCTCCTGGGTTGCGGTTGGATCAAGCTTGTGTTTCTTGGCAAAACCGGCGGCAATATCAATAGCAAGGCGGCCAATTATCCAGGCGTACATATCGGTATTTTTGGAAGGAGCGTAGACGACAGTGGCAAAGTCACCACCATGGTCTTTATCAGCGACCCAAACACGGGCGATTTCCATAGGGAGGCGAGGGTTTTTGCCAACTTTCATGAGTGGCGGTCTAAGTTCGTTAGGATGAGATTTAGCAGTGGGCATCTAACTTAGCCTCCAAATCCTCAATCAATTCAAGCAAAAAATCAGCAGGGTCAAGGCCGTGACAGCTGGCGGCTTCGGCAGCAATTTCCTGAGCAAGAACAGCAAGAGCAATACCGTAGATAGCAACATCTTTAGATTTAGGAACCTTGAAATTAGCGCTATGAACAATGCGCTCGTCCTCAGTAAGCCAGACGCGCAGAAGTTCTGTACCGGAGTGTTGGGAACAACCCTCAAAGGGAGTGGGGAGAGAATTAAGAGGACGTGGCAAAGAAGAGCCTCCCGGAAAGCAAGGGATGGATTCAAAGAAGCTTAGCGGGGATTGTCCCCAAAAGCAGCCAGGTCAGAAGAATTAATAAAACGGCTCACAGAGCCCATTGTCAAGAATTTATAATTGTTAGCGGTGGAAAATATTCTTGTCGCACCAAGAAACAAAAAAGCTAACTAACTTCAATTCGAGGTCTCGAAGAAGTTGGGAGAGCCACCAGTAAGAAGTATTGAAACTGGCTCAGACACTAGGAAATAGTAGCAGAGCCGGAAAGAAAAAGGAAGCGGGGCGGACCCCGGTGGTGCCGGAGTAGGACCAGACGGAGCCCCTAAATAAAAGAGTTGCCGAGGAATAAATGGAGGGGACCCAGCGAAGCTGGGGAGGAAGCCGTTTATGCCGGAGGCTACCTTAGAGAAGGCCCGAAAGGCGAAGTTTGACTCTGAAGCTAGCCTGAAGGGAAAGCGGCGGCGGCAGAAGTCTGTGAATGTTACGTGCCGTGTGCAGTCCGTCCGTCGCCCCGTAGGGCGTAGCAGCGAAAGAAGTCAAACCAATAAAAGAATTGGCGACGTAGTCGCCTACCTTATTGAGAGAAACCTTGATCAGCCCGTAGGGGTGTCAAGGTGGAACGTGTTCTTTTATGATCTTTTCTAGATCTCTTAGATCTCTTAGGCGCTTGACAAACCCCTTTGAACGTCGACAGAGATGCGATCATGACAACGGGGCGGCCCGTCGAGTGTCCCGTTTTCTCCGTCGAGTGTCCCAGTTCCTCCGTCGAATGTCCCGTTTCTTCCGTCGAGTGTCCCGACATGGCCCGTCGAGTGTCCCGTTTCTCCGCAGAAGATCCCGTTTTGGGTGCATCACTATGAAAATACTGGTGTTCTGGGCTCTCGCAGCTTAATTTATGAGGCTTTCAGAGAATCCCCACAAAAATTCGGGACACTCGACGGAGTTATTTTAGATTCGTCGGTTTGATGGTTCTAGACAAGGACAGAACATCTTCGGAAGTCCATCCGTGCTTAGATAGCAGGTCTAAATCTGGCTTCTGCCCAAAGAGAGCTACCTTTATTGCTTGTCGCGACAAAACAGCTTCTCTCTCTTCTTCCGGGCCCACTTTGGAAATAATGACTGGCGCTGTTGAGGAAGCTGGAAGAAATGAAAGCTGCCGAACAGAACCAGAATTTCTGATCCACGAGGAATACTGTTCTTTGGCATTAAGCCTGGTTCTCAGTTCATCAAGGAACTTGTCTCCCATCTTAAATACAAAGTTGTCGCCACTCCAATGAGAGTCTTCATGCAGATAGCGCTTAGCTATCAATTCATTGATAGCAGATTTCATTCTATCCCTGGCACGGGCAACAGAATCCCAGCCATGAGCCGCTAAGTAATCGCGCAAAATCTGCCAGTCAGATACATAGTGATCGCGTCCTTTTTTAGCAGCAAGCCAAAAGCGGTAAGACAAAAATGGATATAACTGTTTGGCAATATCGCCAGACAGGGAGCGTACATACTTAACGTCGATTAGTGCGATATAGCCACTATCTAGGTTACGTCGGACATACTCACTCAACCTTATCCAGGTTGATTTATTGACACCACCATTGCCGTCAGGCTCGCCCTTAAAACCGGCAGCAGTAACCAGTGTCATATTCTCTAGCAAATTGAGATATCCGCCAGAGGTTGGGCAATTGAAAGCACGCTCAGATAGACAAACTGTCCGCACAAACCGGCGTAGCGAATCGTGCAACATGGAAATGTATTTGCCATTCTGTGGCTTGCCTATCTTTTTTAGAAAGCCTTTTGCAGACCCTAGATTGACTATCTCAGGTGTTTTGCCTTTGCCATCTTCACTGGACTCACCAATAATTTCCATTATGCCAAGCCATACATCTCGGTCAAAAGATCCAAGCAGGCCGAGCTGGGGATCATGACGAACCTCCCAGGAGGCAGAAAACTTTTTGCCGTCCACAGTGACATCGTATGACTGTCTGATATCTCGAAAGCGATCAGCTCTGTGATCACTGGCGACGAACATGGCCAGTCTACAGAAGTTAAAGTCATCCCTAACCGGCTGCCATGTTTCCGTAGGCTGTTCCGGTGCATCAAACAGCTTCAACTGAGCTGTATTAGCGTTTCGTTTTTGTCCTAGAGTCACAGAAACTTCCAGTAGCGGGGTTCGGAAGAGATCGGAACACCCCGAAGACCATGACTATATCTTGAATTGGAGACCTATTCAAGAAGCCCAACCGGATATACAACGCCACCACTAATGATATCGATTTGCGGTGCCTTTACAAGAACTAGTAGGCGCCTGATAATTGCTTGCGATTAGTACCGCAAGAGGTGGCAACATGGAGAGCGCAGCTGAAAAGCTTCAAGAGAGCACAGGCGCCTCATTGGAAGGCTTGGAAGAGGTTTTTGGTCGCACTTCGGAAGGTTCGGAAGCAACCACCGTGATTAGCTCCGAGCGGTTCGGAAGTAACTCTGTTGTCGAGAACATCGAGGAGAAAAAAATCCTTTTACAGGAAGAAACTTCTACGCCCAGTTCGGAAGCTTCGGAAGTAGTCGCAATTTCAAACATGGAAAAGTCGGGTAGCAACTCCATAGTCGAGGGGCTCGATACAAATACTGGCGCCCTAGAAGAGATTGACACCCAGACCTCGGAAGGTTTAGAAGCGGTCTCGACGATTAGCTCAGAAGAGTTCGGAAGCGCACCCATTGAAGTCATCACTACAGAAGAGGCCGCCAAGAGGTTGGGCATCAGCGCAAGAGCTGTTCTCAATAGAATCAAAGCCGGAACCTTGGCAGGCAAAAAAATAAAAGGTCGTTTCAAAGAGGAGTGGCGGGTACTTTGGTCCTTGTCAGAACATGGGTCGGAAGGTTCGGAAGTCTATTCCGAAGTCAGTTCCGAGCCTGTCACCGAGAGTTCGGAAGACGACGGAACTGAAGACGATGGGGATTCACCGGCAGCAGGAGTTCAGAACATTGCAATTATCGGAGACCAACTCAAGACTCTCACTGAGCAAAGTCAAGCGCTCAGTTATAGGAATGGATATCTTGAGGCACAGTTAGAATTCAGTAGGACGCAACTGAAGTTGCTACCGGATTATCAGGCGCGAGCTTCCGAGACAGAAATTTTGAAAGCCAGGGTCAAGGAACTGGAAGAGAAATTGGCGGAAAAAAACCGGACTTGGTGGCAAAGGTTTTTCCAAAAGCCGTAAGTTAACAAGCGTGTACTTTGGACGTGCCTTGGATGTCAGCAGAACATAAGGGTAATTATCGGCCCAGCTTTTTACTGTCTGCTACATTGTCAGAATCAGCCAAGTAAAACCTGGTGACAACTTCGCCAGACTCAATTATCAGCCCCATTAAATTCGCTGAGGACGGGTGTATCCGCTCGTCCTCAGATGTCGAGCAGATATACTGCGGCGATAATTTGCTCTTTAGTGCGCCGGGGTGAGGCTTTCCGCATGCAAATATTAGTAAGACTTTCCATCGCTATTTCTTTAGGCATTTGCATTCAGCAGAGTTGTTTTGCTTCTAATTTCAAGAACTCTCACGATATAGTTCCAACCGACTATGCAGGACCAGTTTTTGAACTTAGCCAAAACTATCCTGAAAAACTTCCTGATAAACAAGCGTTTCCATGGAAAAAGTTCAACTTCGAGAAGCAACCGGAAAAGTATCTTTCAGCGGTACTTAGTTATTGCTACGAGGGGAATACAGACTGCGACTTTTACGTTCAAAAAAACACGAAGAACAGGAAATGGTACGGAGCCCCATGGCTGCATGATGGTCCGTCAGGTAGAGAATTCATTCATGGCATGACTTCTGAGCGCAGTACTCGCAAAGGGGAACTCTCTTATCAACAGAAAGATTCCTTTCAAAATTGGGCAGTTGGCTTTTACAACGAATTAGGCGGGTACACCATAGGGCAGGTTTGGAAAAATCCAAACAAACCAGATCTCAGCAAAGCAAGATTCCCAGAAGGAACAGTAGCTGTAAAACTTCTATTTACGACTGCATCACTGAAACAAGCTCCATTCCTGGAAAATTCTATACAATGGACAGGTAATATCTATGATTTGAAAGAAGGAGAAACTCCTCCATCTCCACCAGAAGACAGAGCAAGAAAGCCACAGCCGTTACATCTATTACAGATTGATGTTGCGGTCAAAGACAATGCTGCAAAAGAAACTGGGTGGGTTTTTGGCACTTTTGTTTATGATAAGAATGCAAAAGGAAAAACGGCATGGGACCGAATGGTGCCAGTCGGATTGATGTATGGCAATGATCCGACGATAACAAAAGCAATGGCTCAAATTGGTAAAAAACTACGCGAGTCAATAATAACGAAGAACAGCAAACCTTCGCAGCATTTGGGTTGGGGCGGTAGGCTCAATGGTCCAGTCGACAATCCAAATTCCTCATGTCTGTCATGTCATTCCACAGCACAGTGGTGGAAAAATGAAGAAAACATTCCAAAGGACTTAAAACCGCCAGCGGAAATAATGCCACACTTGTCTATAACATTACCTGGAGCTAGCCAGTCCTTGCCAGTTGAGTATGACTCTACATATTGGATGGATTGGTTTCGCAATGTTCCAGCAGGTGTCCCATTTAATAAGGGAGTCTCATATCTAAGCCAGGATGCAGAATCTCTAGACTATTCCTTACAGCTAGCTGCTGGTGTATTGGCTCAGTATGCAGCAACACACCCAAAGCCACAAACAGGTCCACAGGCGTTTATAAATCAGCCTGGCAGACTATTTGATTTCACCAATTACTTCAATAGAGAAGGGCACTAAGCTCAACACGTTAGTTTCAAAAAGAGGGATGATGAGTCTACTTTTCAAACAAGAGAGAGATACGATTGTCGGTCTTGGACTTTTGGCTTCAACGTATTTCAAATTTGATCCAGCAATACAATTTCCGTCTGGCGGAAGTACCCATATCACTGGTTACAACGTACATTGCATAATTTTAGACAATGCAGATGGTGAAGTTTTAGCACTTGAGAGAAATCGGATCTTTGCAGATTGCAATCCGCTACAGCATGCTGAACAACTGGCTATTCGCGCTGCTATTGCGAAATTACAGATCAAAAGAACTAGACCGGCTGGAATGACAGTATCTACTTTTTACAAAACCCAGATGTTCATGGAGAAAGGAACTGAACCGGAAGACTACATCAACAAAGGATGTACTCTCTACAATACTTTCGATCCTTGCGGCATGTGTGCAGTTACGTCGCTGGTTAGCTACATGAAAAGAATAGCTTTTCTTTTTGACGACAAAACTTTTGAGAGCGTTTATAAAGACATGGGCCTACTTTTCAAAGGTCGAGATTCAATAAAAGAACCACTACTACTGGTTGAAGAAGGAGATGGACCACTTCAGAAGGGTGCTAGACTCATAAAAGAATTGAGAGATAAGGTCAAAAAACTAGAAGACAGCAAAGTCACAGATTTGGTCCAAACTCTTGACCATTGCAGAGACGAGTTAGCCCTAGCTGCAAATCTAATTGCGACTTTAGATGGCTCACATTTAGCGACCAAAGAAGCTGATTTCAACCGCAATTTATTAACACTCAACGGAATTAGACGACTTTGCAATATCGGCTAAGCTCTGGACAATTTGTTTTACGGAAGTCCCTTCTTTTTCTTCCAAAAGCCCACGGTTCTCCTCTCTGAGTCGTTCTTTCCTATTCTCTTCAATCTCAGGTCACAGTCGGTGTGGAAGATTCTGTTTCAAACAAATTCCCCAAAAACATCGAGAAAGAATCAGCGATTAATTAGGCTCGGTGAGAGCGAAGCTGTCACTACCGGAAAAGTCAAGGGGAACTGGTTAAAGTTCCGACTTTGGGTCGGGGAAGGAAAAACGGCAGATTCGGAAACGAACTTTGGGCGTTTCAGGGCTTTTGACTGTTCTTTTTTGCCTTTGAAAGTACCGACTCCTGTTATTCAAGGCACTTTTGCCAAACTCAGTAATAACGCCACATTATGTGAGTTTTGCCTTCCATTTCAAAGACGCCAGGAATTCCTATTTCTTCTGGGTCACCGCCATCCTTTTCTATAAACCAATTCTCTAGTAACTCTTCCGGAAACGGAGGCTCCATATTTTTAGGAATGCTCCGGTCTTGAAAGAATGCAAAAATAGGCTTAAACGGCTCGGCATCTGCGGTCAATTCGACTATTCCATGCATAGAAAAGCCATTGGCATCGGCATCTAGAACAGTGCCAACGAGAGTTTTTTGATGGTAAAGCTTAAACATGTTACTCCTCTGGAATAAGCCGCAAGAAACGATTTGGGACAACTCCCTTGATGAGAAATTCGTTGTCATGTTTGACAAAACGCAAAGCCATCTTTATCGCGTGAGCGCGACGCCCGCTGTTCTCAATTGCCTTGATGACTTGGTCGTGCTCTAGAATCTCTACATCTTTCACTTCGCCAGAAAGAATGGCTTTGCGCAAGCCAGCCACATCAACTGCAACCCCTTTTCCTTCTCCGTACTTAAAGACAACACCGCTAGTACCGACACTTGTGTAAGGACTGTTTGCCTTTAGGAGATGGTCCTCTTCAACTACGTGGTCAATTATTTCTACCTTCTGGCCACCCAACTTACCTTCTGGATTGGCAGGTGTGAGATCACCTGATTCATTTCGGTGGGACTTTTTAAGACCGTATTTGTCAAATTGGGAGTAGGGATTTTTGTCACCACGAAAGACTATTTTGAGCGCTGTCGAGTCAATCGGCTGCCTGGGTACGGGGTCGACTAGGACCTCATAGCCGTCCTTGACCAGAGCGTCTTGTTTTTGTGAGCTTCTTCCAAGCATCCTCATCCAATGGACCACCTTTTAGTCTGGCATTTTCCCGCGCTGCCTCGATTGGTCTTAACCGGTGCGTCGGGTCGAGCTTCGAGACATAGGCGCGTCGCTCCATTGAAAACGCATCAGCTAGGTCACCTGCTTGCTCCTGCAAGAGCTTCACCTTACCAATGCCTGCATAGGAGTAGTCCGGCGTGAGAAACTCTTGTATAGAGCTTGCTAGTGCCTTCCTAGAGCGCTCAAAAGCGCCTGGGGCAGTTTTAATTGCATGCTCGGCCATGGCATCGAGGACGCCGGTAAAAGTCTTGGCCTTGCCGATTGCCTGGACTCCACCAGCCCCCATGGCGGCATCTGCCGCACATTCTGTAATGAGCCGGTACTTAATGCGCTCTTGCTCTCTTGGCGGCAAAGCCGCCCACTGCTCATTTAGAGCTGCCCCAGTCGCCGCAATCTGCCTGAACGGCAATGTGTAGTCACCAGAGGCACCGGTGTCAAATAGGCATTTGTCAGCGGCGGCATATAAGCGGATGCCTTCAAAGGTGGCTGTAGCTAGGTCTTTCCCAAATTTGTCGGCAATCTCACCGGCAACTTTCTTGTCGTTCCAGAGGATAGCGCCGCCAAAATCAACCACCGTGGCAACACTTGTGAGAGCAGACCCAATGCCTTCTACTGAGCCAATTAACCGCCCCCAAGACCTCTCATTTTCGTCGTGCCGGTACTGCTCAAACCCGGCAGAAAAACCCGCAGCTAAAACCGATACTTGTTTGTCTAAAGGCAATTTTCCAAGCTCACTAAAAGCCTGCTCTAACTCGCTTCCCCAGTGGTTTTCACTGACCCCACCTTTTAGCACGTCGCCGGCGCCGGCAGAAGTTTGATTTTCTTCCCGCCGGCGAATTGATGCCGCCATATCCGGTGACACCTCTTTTGCCTGCGATAGGGCTAAATTCCTGTATTTGTCTTTGTCTTCACCAGGCGGCAGAGACTGCGCGTGCTCCCTTAAAGCTAAAATAGGTTCAAGGGCGGGAGTGGTTTTGACCGCTTCCCTCATCTCCTCTATCGTTTGAGACTGAGCCTCCAGAGCCGCTTTCTTCTGGCTTTGCAAAAGCTCGGATTCAGTCAGCTTGTTTGTTTTTGATGTAGATTTTTCACCGTAGGTAATTTCAATGCTCTGGTCTTGGTCGGATAGGTCGACACCGGAATAGCGGCGGAGCGAGCCGTCAGACTGGTTTGTGCGCAACTTCTCAGCCGATACAATTTCAGCCTTGCCAGAATTTCTAGCGTCCTGGGCGTCGGCATTTTGTAGCACCGTATCCGGTGCTTTAGGCAAATGCTCGCTTTTGTCGGTAGCTTTCTGGTCGGACATAAGGGCCTTGAGTGATGTTCTTCCATTGTAGCAAGCGGCTTAAAGGTCAAACAGGGCTAGAGATTCGAGGATTTGCTCGGTCTTAAAGGTCGAATAGCGGATGAAGCCGTGTACTTTGACTGTGGCGACTGATAATAAAAAGCAGCGACCGACTGATAATGAGGGCGCTAGCCGAGATCACCCCTGAAAGCGCCAAAAGCAGGGTACCCCAAAAATAGAAAAAGGCAAAAAAGAGGGGAGGGC
>WBZN01000487.1_pt1 | contig 31444 bp, 18 predicted proteins | sample 5204281 | NCBI WGS metagenome assembly WBZN01 (sample SAMN12344347, study PRJNA552823) | activated sludge metagenome | biome: Activated sludge suspended growth; feature: Nitrification reactor; material: Wastewater; isolation source: activated sludge from nitrification reactor of wastewater... | reverse complement strand
GCCAAGGCGCTGGATGTGCTCGCGCTCATGCTCCGGGCACGCGCCGCGGTGCGCGACCGTTTCGGGGTCGAGCTGCGGGCGGAAATCGTGCTGGCCGGCTCGCTGCGCGCCACGTGGATCGGCGAGGCGGCCGGCAAGTAAACGACGCGAGCGCCTAGGGCCGCGAAGGCCGGGCGATCGCAACGATGGCGCGGGCCGCGAGCTCGAACGGCTTGAGCGCGCAGTAGGCCGCGTCGGCGAGCCACCGATTGCGGATCAGCGCTGCCGCGCGGTAACCCCAGACGTCGTAGATCTGCCGAAACGTCGCGTGGCCGCGCGACGCGCGGTGTCGCCAGAGCTCCTCGAACTGCCAGAACGTCACCAGCTGGCGATTGACCGGCAGGAGTCGTCCGCCGCGCTCGACGGCCTCCAGCGGCCCGACCACGGCTGCGTGTCCGCGGGCCGCGGCCGAGACCACGAAACACTCGGGCGGTTGGTCCGGGAGAGCGCGATAGAGCTCGCGCGTATGCCAGACGGTGTAGATCCAGAAGGGTAGCGAGGCGAGTAGGGAAATGAAGCCGCGCGGCGGATCGAGCGCGCCCGTGCGCGCGCACCGAACGCTGCGCCACGCGTACCAGACCACGACGTACACCGGCACGACGAATCCCCACCAGATGGGCCCCGGCGAGATCGTCAGCAGCCCGTGAATCAGGCAGACGATGCTTACCGTGGCGCCGATGAAGATGCCGACCGCTTTCCAGGGCCGATCGCGCTGCTCGGGTGCGCCGAGCTCGAACGCATAGAGGGCGGCGATGGCCCACGCCACCAGCGGTGTCAGGCCGAATTTGCCCTCGTGGAAGGCGCCGATCCAGCCGTGGACCGACGCGCCTTTCCAATCGGGTTGGAAGCCGCCGCTCATCAAGAAGAAGAAGGCCGGCGCGCAGACTCCGAAGATCGCCACGAGCAGAGCGAGCCCGGCGGTGCGCCAGGTCCGGTGGCGGAGGACCGGCGGCAGCACCAATGCGGTGAGAATCAGAAGGACGACGGCGACCTGCACCAGCGGCAAGCGCAAGAGATCGACCACTGCGGCCATGAGCACCCCGGGCGAATTGTTGCGAAGGCTATCCCGGGACGCCGCGATCGCGCTCGCTCAACGACAACAACAACGTCGGGAGCTGCCGGTGATTCGCTCGCGTCATCCAGGCGCGACGTGGGCTCGGGATGAAGCCCCCTCAAAGCGGCCGGGGAGAGCTCCGCGGTCAGCGTTTCGTCCAGCGAATGGAATAGCGCCAGAAGAGGTGATGATGAAACTGCCCGCCGGGAAAGAGTGCGCGCGCCATGGCGCGTGCCTCCCCCGGAGTCAGATAGGTCTCGCCGACGCCGTGGTCTCGCCACGCCCGCCGGAGCTGTGCGGATTGTCGCGTCGTGGATCGATGAGCGTGCCAGAAGCGAGCGCCGCGGGCGAGAGCGTTGATCGCGAAATAGCGGGGCCCGCGGCGCTCGAGCAGGTCGAGGATGAGCAGGGTGCCGGCGGGCCGGAGCGCGTCCTTCATGCGCGCGATCAACGGCTGCGGGTCCAGATGGTGCAGCACCGCGATGGCGACGATGCAGTCGAACGACTGGCCGCGCTCCAGGAACTCGAGAGGGCCTCGGCGATCTTGTACGAGGCCGAGAGCGGAGTGCGCGGATTCGCTCGGGCGCGCTCGATCATCCCGGCGGAGACGTCGATCCCCAGGGTCTCGAGACCGCGGCGCGCGAGGAATCGCGTGGCCTCGCCGGTGCCGCACCCGAGGTCCAGGGCCCGCCCGCTGCGCGGCGCACTTTCGAGCAGCGACACCTCGTGGCGCGCGAGCTCGGACGCTCCCGTCGCGAAGGTCGAATGGGCTGCGATGCGATCGAAGTCCGCGGCAACCTCTGGTGTCGTCTTCACGGCCGTCTTGTGCTGGGGCCCCCGCCCGGTGGCGCGGGCCGAGGGTTCGTCAGAACGGCTCTCATCGTACTGCGCGGGAGGTCCGCGGGGCGTTCGTTCCGGCGCCCCGCGGAGCTGACGACGACTAGCCGCGCGACCGGATGCGGCGGTGCTGGCGCCACGCGGTGAGAAGCAGCAACGCCGCCAGCACGCCCAGCCCAAGGCTATCCAGCGTCGGAATGAAGACCACGTTGACTGGCAGGGTGAACGTGGTCGGGACGTTGTTGTCGCCCGACTGACCGTTGTGGTTGGGGTCCGGATCGGCGCCGTCTTGCGAGTCGTCGGTCACCGTGACGTCGGCCGGGCTCTTGGCCGTGGCGGTGATCTGGTTGGTGTACGGGCCCGGGCGGCCGGCGCTGTTGACCTGCACCACGAGCCGGATCGTGCCCTGCGCGGCGATCCCCAGCGTGTTGCCGGCGGCGAGCAGCGAGGTCGAGCCGGCGCCGTCGTAGCCACCGTTCACCGTGAAGTCGGAGCTGGTGAGCGAGAGCACGCTGAACGACGTCGGGCTGGCGAACGTGGACGTCAGGTTCTCGGTGGCGTTCACCGAGCTCAGCGGCACGTTGCCGAGATTGCTGAGCACGAATTCGAAGGTCACGCGGAACAACAGTGGGTCCGTGGCGTCGCGATCGATCGACACCACGCGCTTGGCGGCGCCGATCTGCGGCTGCTCGACGCCGATGGTGGCTGGTTGATCCTCGACCTCACCATCCGCTGCGAGACCGGTCACGCCGAGACCGGCCTGCGTGCTGATGCGGCAGCGCGAAGGCGCCGGTCCTGGCGGCGACCCGACCGGCACGGGGAACGACGGCGACAGCGTCACGCCGGCGATCAACGGGAGGTCGGCGAGCACCTGGTCGCCGGCGTCCGCCCAACTACCGTTGTGGTTGAAGTCGATCCAGCAACTGATCAGGCCGCCGGTGGCGCCGGCGGTCACGGTGATCGTGCCGTTGGCGCCGGGGATGAGCGCCGCAGCGAAGCTCACGCCATCTTCATCGTCCGGGACGCCGACGGCGTCGTCGCCGGTGAGACTAGCGTTGGGTTGTCCGTCGGCTTCCGTGTCGACGTGCGACCCGAGCGTGGGATTGCCCACCGGCAGCACGGCATGGCGCGCGCCGTTTGACTTGAGCAGGGTCGGATACGCGGGATCGGGGGCGTCGCCGAAGTCGAGGCCGGCGATGGCGAGTGCGTAGTCTTCGACCTCGCCGTCCTGTGCCACGCCACCGGGGCCCGCCACGCCGGCGGAGCTCAGCCGGAAGCGGGCGTAGGACACCGCGGACTTGGCGTCGCAGGGCACGTTGACCGTCACCGTGTTGGCGCCCGAGATCAGCGCCTGGCCGGTCGCGATGCGATCGCGCGGGGTGTCGAAGTGGCCGTCGCCGTCGAAGTCGATCCAAGCATCGAGCTTCGGCGTCGAGATGCCTGCCGTATTGGTCAGGTTGACGGTGACATTGGCGGTGGAGCAGGCGACCAGAGCGCCCGGTGCAAGCACCACTCCGTCTTCGTCGGCGCCGTCGCCGTTGGCGCCCGCGGAGGGCTGACCGTTGACCTCGCTGTCCTCCGTGACGCCGAGAGCGAACCCGGCGACGAGGCGGTGGTAGGGGCCGGCATTCGCGAGGGTCGTGCCGTAGGTGTCGGGAGCATCGCCGAAGTCGACGCTGCCGCTCACCAAGGCATAGTCCTCGACTTCGCCGTCCGCTGCGGCGCCGGTCGGCCCGACGCCGCCGGCGGAGGAGAGGCGGAAGCGGGCGTAGGTCGTTCCCGCCGCCGCCGTGCACGGCACGGTGAAATTCAGGAGGTTGCTGCCGGGGACCAGCGTCTGGCTGGTGGCGATCTGGTCGGTGGCGTCGAACGTGCCGTTGCGGTCGAAGTCGATCCAAGCGTCTAGCTTCTCGCCGCCGCCGGCGGTGACGAACACGCTCGCTTGCGCCGAGGCGCACGCCGTGACCGGGGTGTCGAACGTGACGCCGTCCTCGTCGTCGAAGCAGTTGCCCACGCGGCTCGTGCCCGCGGCCGCGTTGTCGCCGGAGGCCGTGGCGTTCGGCTGCCCGTCGACCTCGGTGTCGACGCAATGACCGAGCAGGATCGGGTTCAAGGCGTCGACGACGTGACTGGCGGCGCCCGCGCCCTGGGTGCCGTAACTAGCCGGCGCATCGCCGAAGTCGAGGCCGATGACGCTCACCGCGTAGTCCTCGACCTCACCGTCGGGAGCCGCCCCCGTCGGACCGAGGCCCGTGGCCGACGAGCAACGGAACCGTGCATACGAGACGCCCGGCACGGCGCCTGCCGGAACCGTGGGCGAGAGCACCGTCGGGGAGCCGGTCGGCACCGTGAGATCGGTCGCGATCTGCTCGCCCGGCGAGTTGCCGAAGACGCCGTCGCGATTCCAGTCGACCCAGGCGTTGAGCACGCACGCCGTGGGGCCGCCCGCGGTCACGGTGAACTGCGCCGTCGTGCCGGGCGTGAACGGGCCGGTGAAGGAGACGCCATCCTCGTCGTCTCCGGGCACGGCGCAGGTGCCGATGGTGGTCGTCGAGGTCGCGGCGTCGTCACCCGTCGCCAGGACGTTCTGATTGAAGCCGCCGTCCGCGTCGACGCAGGAGCCGAGGTAGGGAGCATTCGGGACGCCGAGCTCGTGCTCGGCCCCGGCGTCGAGCACGGTGGTGTTGTAGTCGCCGCGGCTCGTGCCGGCCGTTACGTCGGGTGCGTCACCGTAGTCGAAGACCGGTTGCGGTGGCGCCGCCGCGGGTGGCACGAAGCCGAAGTCGACGGTCAGATTGGTGTTGGCGTTGCCGTCCTCGCTGGTCGGTTCGCCGCCGCTCGAGAGCGTGACCGGGTGGCTGCCGATGACCGCGCCGAGCTGCGTGCCGTTGTCGTCGCCGTTGACGTCGTCGTCGGGATCCGGCGCGGGATCGTTGCCGGTCGAGGAGACCATGCCCGCGAGCGCGCCGCCGCCCGCCAAGCTCGACGGGTCGACCACGACGATGTAGTTGCCGGGAGCGAGGTTGTCGAAGCTGTACCGTCCGGCGAATCCGCTCGCCGTAGAGGTGAACGTGGTGCCGGCGTACTCGTCCAGCGTCGGCTGACCGTCGTTGTTGGCGTCCTGGTAGAGGTCGAGGCGGACGTTGTCGATGCCGACTTCGCCGTTCTGGGGCTCGAAGGTACCGTTGTTGCTGACATTGCTGTCGAGCCAGACTTGATCGCCAAGCGCCAGGGTTCCGGGAGCGCGCAGGAGGCCGGCGTCGAGCGTGCGATTCACTTCGCCCGGGGCCAGGGTGACGATCTGCGTCGCGCCAGTCGTGGTGTCGGCGTCGGAGTCGATGGTGTCGTCGGCGCCGGCGTTCCTGGTCGTGAACGCGGTCGCCGAGGCCGGGCTCACGAACTGCACGAAATACGGCAGGCCGGGGATGAGACCGTCGAACAGGTAGTACCCCGGTTGGCCGTAGACGTCGTCGGCCGTGACCGTGGTGGCGACCAGCGCGTCGCCGGCTCCCGGCTCGGGCGTGCCGTTGCCATTGTCGACGTACAGGCGCACGGTGACGCCGTTGGCGCCGTCCCACGGCGACTCACTCTGCGTGCCGTCGTTGTCGCGATCGAACCAGACGTAGTTGCCGAGCGCCGAGAGCTGGGTTGCGATGAGCCCGGCGTCAACGTCGGGGTCGTCCTGATTCGCGGCCAATGTGACGACGGGCGTGCATCCCGAAACCGGGTTCGCGTCCGAACCCGTCGCCGCCGTGCCCTGGCCCGGGGGCGTGACGATGAAGGTGGGCGGCGCCGAGAAGCAGACGAAGTAGCTGCCCGGCGCGAGCCCGGGGAAGTTGTACCAGCCGGCGGTGCTGGTCGGACTGGTGCCGGTCGTGGTGACCGCGACCGGCACGTCGTCGAACGTGCCCGGGATGCCGTCCGGGCCGGGCTGGAGGAGACGCACGAAAACGCCGTTCAGGCCCGTCGGGCCGTCGTTCTGGATGCCGTCCTTGTTGACGTCGACCCACACGAAGTCGCCGAGACTCGCCGCCGGACAGCTGCCCAGCGAGAGGCCGACCTTCTGCGGCTCGGCGGCGAGCGCTCCTAGGCCGTCGGCGCGATCCGCTTGATAGGCGAACGAGTTGAAGGCCGGCGATGCCGGCGGCGTGTCGCCCGGAGCGGTGAGGTGGAACGTGAACTCGACGAAGTCGAATGGGTTCACGACCCGGCTGCCGAACTCCACCTTGAACGAGCGGACGGCGGAGATCGGATCGGGCGGCACGGTCGTCCAGGCCGGCGGGTCGCAGCTCGTGGTCGGACCGCCGACTTCGCCGCGGCAGGGATTGCCCGAGGTGGAGTAGTAGACCGTGGTGCCGGCCGGCGGATTGATCGGCGCGGCCAGCAACGGCGTCCACAGCGAACCGCGCGGCGACGTGTCACGCACACCGGTGTCGCCGACGAACGGCAGGATGTCGATGAGCACGAAGTTCTGCATCGGCAGCGTGCCGTCGTTCTGGACGCGCAAGCGGTAGTCGACGGTGCCGCCGATCAGCGTGCCGGCGGACGAGCTGCCGAAGGCGCCGTCGCATACTCCCTCGACCTCCTTGTTGGAAACGAGGTGGGCGATCGGCGCGACGCTGATCGTTCCGGTCGAAGTGCACACCGATTCGGCCGTGTTGCCGTCGCCGTCGAAGTCGAGCGCGTCGGCCTGCGAGGAGCCCGAGCAGCGCTGGACGAGGCCGGGAGCGTTGCTCTGCAAGTCGAACGTGTTCGACAGCGGGCCGTCGACCGCGCCGTTGCGGATGGCGGTCGTGACGAGCACGAAGACCTGCTGATTCACTCCCAGGTTGCCGCTGCCGGCGTTCCACGTCCAGCGCAGGAGCGTGCGGCCGGTACCGAGGTAGTTCGGAACTTGTTGAAAGATCTGCGGCGCCGGCAGGCCGGTGCCCTGGTCGTCGAAGCTCCAACTGGCGAAGGTCAGATCGGTCGGAAGCAGATCGGTCGCGACGAGGTTCTCGAGCGGTGCCGGGTCGCTGGACTGCGGCGCGCTGCGCACACGCAGGCGCCAGCTCACGGACTGCCCCGGGTTGAACGGTCCGCCGCCGGAGAGGTTGTCCTTTGCCGGATTGAGCTGTACGAACGGTCCGCTCAGCGTGAACGTCTTGCAGGAATTCCGGCTGACGTTGGTGGGCCCGGCGGTGTAGACGGCGGTGAGAGCGGAGCAGTTCTGGATGGAATCTCCGAAGGCGACCGGCCCGCCGGCGTTGCTCGGGTTGACGATCTTGCCGGTGAGCACGGGGCGCGTCGAGGCGCTCATGCCGACCTGCGCCTGCCCGAGCTGCCAACGCACCTTGGTGATGTATTCCCCCGCGCCGAGGCCGGGCGGCGGACTGGTAAGAGTGGTGTTGGTGGCGACGTTCGGCGAGCCGCCCCAGAGCGTGAAGACTCCGGGCGCAGTGTTCTTCTCATAGCTCACCTGCGCGCCCACCCCAGCCGCAAAATCGCTGGCGTTGCTGTAGGCGCCGGTGGTGACGCTCGTGAGCTGCAGTTGCACCGGCAGAGTGTCGACGACCACCATGGTGTCGAGCGGCACGTTGCCGTTGTTCGAGATCGCGTGGTCGTAGCTGAAGGTCTGGTTGAGGGTGGGCGGATTCGGCGAGCCTCCGGCGACGTTCTTGCTCAGGCTGGCGCTGGCGTTGGGCACGAAGGTGGTGACGGGGTGCGTGACCTGGCCCACGCCGAAATTCTGCGCGGACTGGCCAAGGGGCGTGCCGTCGGCGGTGAAGCTGTTGGTGACGCTGGTGCCGCTGGGGAAGGTGGCGCTCGGGAACGTCACGTTCACCTGGATGTCGCAGTTGTTGCCCGGCGAGAGCGGCAGAGAGCAGGGACTAGTCCAAACCAGGCTGGCCGGGGTCGTGCCGACGCATCCGGGTTCGCAATCCGCCGCCGGGCTGGCGCCGTTGAAAACCGTGCCGGTGGGCAACGTGTCGGTCACCGGTCCGATCGCCGTAAGGTTGAGTGCACCGGTGGCGTTGCTCGGCACCGAGATGCGCAGCCGGTAGCTCTCGGGCAGATCGAGATTCGCCGGGCTGGTGAGCAGCGTCTTCTGCAGCGTGGCCTGTACCCCCGCGACGGCGGTCACGTTGACCGGCGGCGTCGTGAACGTGCCGGGCGCCGCGCCGAGGTTGATGGCGTCGGCGGTGTTCGTGGCCACCGTTCCATTCGGAGTCGTGCCGTTCGGGAAGCGCACGTTGATCAGCAGATCGCCGCTGTTGCCGGCGGTCAGGGGATTGACCATCACGAACTGCACGCGGGTGCGTCCGCTGCCGCCGAAGTTCGCCGTGACGTTGATCGCCGCCACGTCCCCCGTCGGGCTCGCCGGCACGGTGGACACGAACTGCAGCTCGATCGGCAGCAGATCGACCACCTGCGCGCCGAGACACGGGCCAGAGGTGCTGCTGCAGTTGTAGGTCAGGCGGTAACCGAAGGTCTGTCCCGCCTGCTTGGTGTTGCCGGCGTCGACCTGCACCGCGGACTTGAGGAGCGGCTGGGCAGTCACCGGAGTGGCGCCGAGCAGCGCGAGGGGCAGGGCTACGATGCGAGCGAAGCGCGCGCTGCGGGCCAGGAGATGCCGCATCACCATCCTCCGGGGAAGGCTGCTGCTGTTGTTGGAACGATCGGGCCCGCCGCGCGGCGGCGAGACGCTGTGGCAGGATAAGTGCCGGGCGGGGGATGCGTCAAACAGCCAGGCGTCGATGCAACGAGTGCCCGCGACGGGGATACGGCTCGGCGACTCTCGACCTGCGCCGAGCGCCGATGGCGTCGCGCCTATAATGATCGAGTGACGTTCCTGTATTCGCCGTTGCGCGCCCATTTTCGAGCCGGCGGCCTGGCCCTGGCAGCGCTGATGGCACTGTCGTCGCTAGCCTGCTCGGATTCGTGGGGAGCGGGCCGCGTTGCGGCCTTGCGCGCGCACTATCGGGCGAATCTGGTCGGGTTCATGGTGCTGCCGGGTGCCGCCGCCCAGGCCCCGTCCGCCGCTGCGGCCGGCGCCCCCGTGGCGAGCGACCTCGAGCTGCGGATCCAGATCCAGCACGACAGCCCGGAGAAGCTCGCGGGCCTCACGCTCGAGGTGCAACGCCTGGGGCCGGACGGGGACGACGTGGAGCGGCAGCACGAGCGCCTCTGGGTCGACGTTTCCGCCATCGAGGCCGGCCCCGGCGGCGAAGTCCGGGCGACACTGCGCGGCGTGCCGTACGTACCCGGCGAGCGGTTGCACGTCTTCGTCCGCCAGAGCGTGCCGGCGAGCGAGCGGGCCGCCTATCGTGAGTTCGGGCACTGAGCGCGCAAACCAACCGTTCGAAGCCACCGTACAAAGGTCCGAATGCAAAGCGAACCGCTGATCCAGGCCCTCGACACCCCCGCCGTCACCGATCCGATACGGCGCCTCGAGGAGAACGTCGCGCGGGTGGTGCGGGGCAAGCCGGAGGCGATCCGCCTCGCGGTCCTCGCCATCCTGGCGCGCGGGCACGTGCTCATCGAGGACGTCCCGGGCGTGGGGAAGACGACGCTGGCGCAGGCGCTGGCCCGTTCGCTCGGCCTGCCGTTCCAGCGCATTCAGTTCACCAGCGATCTCATGCCCTCGGACATCGTGGGCGTGACGATCTTCCAGCAGGCCAGGCAGGAGTTCGAGTTCATTCCCGGCCCGCTGTTCGCCAACGTCGTGCTCGCCGACGAGATCAACCGCGCCAGTCCGAAGACGCAATCGGCGCTGCTCGAGGCGATGAGCGAGCACCGCGTCTCCGTGGAGCGCAAGCGCTACGATCTCCCGGAGCCGTTCATCGTTCTCGCCACCCAGAATCCGCTCGAGTACGTCGGCACGTTTCCGCTGCCGGAATCGCAGCTCGATCGCTTCCTGATCTCCATGCGTCTGGGATACCCCGGCCGCGCGCACGAGCGCGAGCTGCTCCTCGCCGGCGGCGCCGAAGAGGCGTTGGAAGCGCTGCAGTCCGTGGTGAGTCGCGCCGAGGTTCTGGCGCTGCAGGCCGAAGTGGCCCGTGTGCGCGTCGAGGACAAGTTGGCCGACTACGTGCTCGCGATCGCCGAGGCCACCCGCCAGGGAGGCGACTTCCTGCTCGGCGCCTCGACGCGCGGGGTGCAGGGCCTGTACCGCGCCGCTCAGGCGCTGGCCCTGTGCGAGGGACGCGAGTTCGCCGTGCCGGACGACGTGCAGAGGCTGGCGCCGGCGGTGTTCGCGCACCGGCTGATCCTGCGTCACACCGGCGGCGGGCTCGATGCCGCCCGGGCGGCCGTTGCGCGGTTGGTCGGCGGCATTCCCGTGCCGCGCTAGGCGACAGCAGGCAGCCATGGCGCGCCGCCCGGTGCCGGAGGGGATTCGCATCACCAAGGTGGGCCTGTGGTACATCCTGCTCACGGTTCTGGTGGCGGTGGCGGCGACCAACACGGGCAACAATGCGCTTTATCTGGTGCTTGCGGCGATGCTCGGGCTGCTGATCGTCTCCGGTGTCTTTTCGCGCCACAACCTGCGCGCCCTGACCATCGAGCTCGCGCCGCCGGGCGAACTGTTTGCCAACCGTCCTTTTCGTCTCGGGTTCACGCTGCGCAATCGCAGCCGCTTCATGCCGCGCTGGCTGCTGCAGCTGGCGGTGGGAGAAAGCGGCTCGCAACTGCTCATCCCGTACCTGCCGCGGCGCGCCAGCAGCCGCGGCGAGGCCGACTTGATTCTCGCTCGCCGTGGCCGTCACCGGCTGGACGCGATTCACCTTTCGACGCTGTTTCCGATGGGGTTCATTCGCAAGGGCCTGCGCTATCCAGCGGCTCTGGACGTGATGGTGTACCCGGAGCTGTTCGCGGCGGCGCCGGCGCAGGTGGGTGCCGAGGGACGCCATGGCGATGACGTGGTGCGACGCTCGGGGCGCGGCCACGAACTGCATGCCCTGCGCGGCTTCCGCCAGGGCGACGATCCGCGTGGCATCCATTGGAAGCAGACCGCGCGCAGCGGCAGCGTGGTGTTCATGGAGCGCGAGGCGGAGGAGAGTCGCCGCCTGTCGATCGTTCTCGACAACGGCGTCGGCCGCCTGTCGCCCGCCGCGGCGCAGCGCTTCGAGCACCTGGTGAGCGAGGCCGCGACCGCGGCGGTGGATCACTTGGCGCGGGGTTTCGAGGTCGAGCTGGTGACGCGCGATCGGCGTGTGCCGTTCTCGGGCGGTCCGCGGCAGCGACTGGAGGTGCTCGAGACCCTCGCGTTGGTCGAGCCCACGGCGCCGGCCCGGATCGCGCTCGATCCGTCCGACCCGACGACGCCCTGTCTGCGCCTGGCATTCCCGGCTTCCGAGGCTCGATCGGCATGACGTTCGCTCGCGAGAAGCGCGTCCTCCTCGGGTTCCTGGCCCTGCTCGCGCCGCTGCCGCTGCCGCTCAACGAGCTGCTCGAATGGCCGGTCTTCGCGGTGTACTGCGCCGCGGTGGCTTGGTTCCTGCGCCGGGCGATCAACGACAGCACGGAGTGGCTGCCGAACTGGGCCGCCAATCTTCTCGGCCTCGTCTACCTGCCGTTCCTGTGGTTCGATCTGCGCACGCTCTGGCGCGGCCAGTTGGTGAAGCCGCTGGTGCACCTGATCCTGTTCGCGCTCGCCGTCAAGCTGTTCGGCATGCGGCGCGAGCGGGACAAGTGGCACGTGCTCTTCGGGGCGTTCTTCCTCTTCCTCGCCGGTGTGGCGACGAGCGTCCACCCGGCGGTGGTGCTGTACATGATCGTGTTCCTGGTGCTGTCGATCGTGACGCTTACGCGGTTCGCATACCTGCATGTGCTGGCGGGCTTCGGACATCGGGAACGCGAGCCGGCGCCCTTGCCGTTGCGCGGTTTCGTCATCGCCGCCACGACGGCGACGGTCATCGCTGCGATCCCGCTGTTCGCGTTCCTGCCGCGCGTGCGGACGCCGTACATCCTGGGCCGCGGTACCGGCACGGGGACCATCATCCACGGCACCGGCTTTTCCGACGAGATGACCCTGAACGGCATCGGCAGCATCCGCGGCGATCGGACGGTGGCGTTGCGATACACCTACGACGATCCGCCGCCGTCGCAGCTCGAACGCCGCATGAAGGTCACGACGTACGACCGCTTCCTGGGTACCACCTGGCGGCGGTCGCCGCTCGTGGGTTCGGGTCCGCGCTTCTCCGGTGGGCTGTTTCGCCTGAGCGCCAAGCCGGCGACGCACTGGCTCACGATCTGGCGGCAACGACTCGACAGCAGCGGCGTGCCGCTACCCGTCGAGTCCGTCGCCGTCGAAGCGCCCGCGTGGCGCTTCGACTCCGATCGCGGGGGCGGAGTGTTCTTCAGTTTCATGCCCAACGAGATCGCGCGCTATCGCGCCGGAATCGTCGAGGAACCGGTGCTCCTCGGATTGGCGCCCGTCGGGCCGGACGACGCGACGCTGGACGCGACCGGTGCGACACCCCGCATGCGCGATCTGGCTCGAACCGCCATGCAGCAGGGCAGTCCGCTCGAACGCGCCGGTCGCCTGGAGTCGTATCTGATCGCCAACTACGAGTACACGCTCGATCTGCGCCCGCCCGTTGGCGACAATCCGATCGACGACTTCCTCTTCAACGCGAAGCAGGGACACTGCGAATACTTCGCGTCCGCCATGGTTCTTCTGCTGCGCACGCAGGGCGTTCCGGCGCGCCTGGTGACCGGGTTCCTGGGCGCCGAGTACAACCCGATCGAGGGCTACTACATCGTCCGACAGAGCAACGCGCACGCCTGGGTGGAGGCCTGGGGAGGAGAGGGCGTCGGCTGGCGGCAGTTCGATCCGACGCCGCCGAGCGGGCGGCCGGTGAGCGAGCCGGTGAACTTCGGCTTGATGATGCAGCAGGCCTGGGACTTCGTGCAATTCCGGTGGGATCGCTACGTGCTGACCTACGGTCTCTCCGATCAGTTGCAGGCGATGGGCCGCCTGCGTCAGCTGTGGTCCGATCTGCTGCGTTTCTTCGCGCGCCAGAGCACACCAAGCAAGTCCCCGCAGGTGGCGCCGGTGGTCGCGACTCCGCCGACTGCTGCGCCGGCGGAGTCGCTCGACGACAGCCCGTGGGGAAGGTGGGGCCTGGGCGTGGTTTTCGTGGCGCTCCTCGCCGGCGTCGTGGCCTTCGTGGCCTGGCGGCGACCGCCCCTGGATGCGACGCGCGCGTACGAGACGCTGCGGCGGAAGATGGAGCGACGCGGTCTCGCGGCCGGCGCGGCCACGGCGCCGCTCGAATTCGGTCGGCGGGCGGCGCGGACGTTCCCGCGGGTGCGGTCCGAGGCGGAGAGGGTCGTGGACCTTTATGTGCGCGAGAGCTTCGGCGGGCACCCGATCGACGATCAGGAGCGCGCCGAGCTGCAGGCGGCCTTGCGCGTCATCGACCGCGGCATTCGTAAGTCCGCCTGAGCGAGGGCCGCCCGGGGGCGACCCGTTCCGGCGCGTGGACGGGACGCGAGCGCGACACGACTCCGGATCGGGACGCGGCTCGGCGTAGGATCGCGCGCATGAATCCGTGGTGGGCGCTGGCGATCGGGGTGGCCTTGCTGCCGTTTTCCGCCCACCAGACGGTACATCCCCTCGCCGCCGTGCTCGCGCCGGTGTTCCTGCTGCGATTCTCCCGACGTGCCCCCAGCCTGCGCCTCGCCGCGGCGGGTCTCCTGATCGGCATCGGCCTCGCGACGGCCGTGTCGTTTCGCGGCGGCTACCTGCAAGCGCCGGCGGCGGCTTTGGGCGTGGCTGCACTGGCCGTTGGGCTGGTGGGAGCGCCGTCCTATCTCTTCGATCGTTGCCTCGGTCCAAACCTGCCCGGGTGGGCCCGATGGCTCGTCTTCCCGTGCGCTCTCACCGTCGCCGAGTACCTGGTCTTTCGCTTCGGCCCATCCGGCACCTGGGGCTCGCTCGCGTACTCCCAGCGCTTCAACCTGCCGCTGTTGCAGCTCCTGTCGGTCACCGGAATCTGGGGAATCACGTTCCTGATCGGCGGAGTGGCGCCGGCCTTGAACGAGCTCTGGGAGCGCGGGCTCGAGCGCCGGGCGGCGCGTCGCCTGGCAGCGCTGGCGATGCTGGTGGCGGTCCTCGAAGGCGCCGGCGCTCTGCGCCTCCTCATTGCCGAACGGACCGGGGGCGAGGAGATAGCCGTGGCCGCGGTCGCGCCGGGCAGTGCGCTGTATCGCGCGACCTTTGCCGATTGGCAAGTCGAGGAGCTGGCGGCAGCGGGCAACGAACGCCGGGCCTGGGCGCGAGGACGCTTCGCACTCCTGCACGAAGATCTGCTGCGTCGCAGCCGGACCCTCGCGGCGGCCGGAGCGCGCCTGGTGGCGTGGCCGGAGACCGTCCCGGTGCTCGCCGAGGACGCGGCGGATTTGATGGCGCGGGCGCGGGCACTGGCGCGCGCCACGGGTGCGATCGTCGTGACGACGCCTTGGATCGTGCGCCGAGCGGATCGGGCGCCGTTGGTCGACAACACCTCGCAGGCCTTCGATGGCACGGGTGAACCGCTCTGGCGTTACGAGAAGACGCACCTCGTGCCCTGGGTCGAGGATCGCCGCCAGACGCCCGGGCCCGGCGTCCTGCCGGTGGTGAGCGCGGGTCCGCTGCGACTGGCGGGAGCCATCTGCTACGACCTCGACTTTCCGTGGTGGGTGCGCCAGTCGGGGCGGGCCGGCGCCGCGCTGCTGGTGGCGCCGGCGGACGACTGGCCGGCGGTGAAGACGATGCACGCGGAGATGGCCGTCTTCCGCGCGATCGAGAACGGCGTCTCGGTGCTGCGTGTGGCGAGTAACGGCATCTCGCTCGCCGCGGATCCTTGGGGCCGGGTTCGCGCCGCCGTCGATTCCGATCGCAGCGACGCGCCGGCGCTGCTCACATCGCTGCCGGTCGTCGGTGTAAGGACGATCTACGCGCGCTGCGGCGATTGGTTCGCCGGCCTCGCGGCCGGGGTGCTCGCGAGTCTGGTGGTGTTCAGTAGGCGTTATGACGCAGCCCGTGGCGGATCGTCATCCACAGGATCTTGAGGTCGAGCGTCAGCGACCAGTTCTCGATGTAGTACAGGTCGTACTCGATGCGCTTGCGGATCGAGGTATTGCCGCGCCAGCCATGCACCTGCGCCCAACCGGTGATGCCGGCCTTGACGCGGTGGCGGAGCATGTATTGCGGCACCTTGTGCTTGAACTCATGCACGAACGTCGGGCGCTCGGGGCGGGGACCCACCAGGGACATGTCGCCCTTGACCACGTTCCAGAGCTGCGGGAATTCGTCGAGCGACCAATGGCGCAGGAATTCGCCGATCCGGGTGCGCCGGGGATCGTCCTTGATCGCCCAGACCGGACCCGTGCTCGATTCGGCGTTCACGCGCATGGAGCGGAACTTGATGATCAGGAACGGCCGGCCGTCGAGGCCCATGCGCTCCTGGCGGTAAAAGATCGGGCCGCGGTCCTCGATCCAGATCGCGAGCGCCACCAGCGGCAGGGCGAACGGCACCAGCACGGCGAGCGCGCCGCCGGCCAGCGCCACGTCCATGCTGCGCTTGATCAGGCTGTGCCAGCCCTGCATCGGCGGCTGCGAGAGATTGATCACCGGCGTGCCGTCGAGATCCTCGAGGCTCGCCTTGAGGGCCGCGTACTGCAGCACGTCGGGCACCAGTTTCACGTCGACGCACTCGCGGCCGATGATCTGCAGCACGCGCATCATGCGCTGGTGGGCCTCGAGCGGCAGGGCCACGTAGACTTGATCCACCGTGTGCCCGGCGAGTACGGCCTCGATGTCGTCGAGCGTTCCGAGCACCGGCGCCTCGAAGAACTGCCGCTCGCGCTTGGCCGGGTCGTCGTCCAGGAATCCCAGCAGCTCGAATCCGAGGTCGTGATGGGCGGCGATCTTCTCGGCGATTTCGAGCCCCAGGCTGCCGGCGCCGACGATCAGGATGCGCTGCACGTTGTAACCGCGCAGGCGCAACTGCCGTAGCCAGGCGCGCAGGGTGACGCGCGCCGCCACCACCACCACGAGATCGAGCAGCGCGAAGAGCGCCAGGAAGGCGCGGCTGTACGTGAAGTACTCGAGGCTGCCCGGCGCCTGCGCGGGGCGGTACCAAGCGTGCAATCCGGAGAGCAGGAGGCTGGCGAGCAGGATCGCGACCAGGATGGTCAGCGCTTCGTCGACGCGGGAGCGCCCGCGCTTCATCTGGTAGAGACCGTGGAAGTAGAAGACGATCGGCCAGACCACTACGACGATCGGGAAGAGCTCCAGGTAGCGATGGAAATCCGGGATGCTCTTGGTGAGCGGGATGATCGGCGATTCGAAACGGAGAAACCAGGCCGCGACGAACGCGACGGTGGTGGCAAGCAGGTCGGCTGCGAGATACAGCCCCGCGGTGGCGCGATGGCGCGATTGAATCATGCAGGTCTCCGCTGCGTATACGTACGAACCCTGCGACGCATCGATGCCAGGGCGCCCGCGCTACGTGCCGCCGACCTCGAGGAGTTCAACGTATTGGACTCAAGATTCTGCATTTTGTCAAGTTTCCGTGCCGATTGCGAACGCTGTTGACCACGGCTAGCGCGGCGGATCCTGGCGCGGTCGGAGCCGTCGCCGCCGGTGCCCGGCGCGCTCCAGGGCGGCGCGCAGGCGCAGTTGCGTCGTCGTGTCGCGCTGCAGCAACTCCTCGGTCGACTTGAGATCCGCTGGCCCCGGAGCCGCCGAACGGATGGCACTCAGGTAGATGTCGCGTGTCTTTTCCGCCGCCCGCTCCCAACGAAAATCGCCTGCGCGCCGCAGACCCAGTTGGATCAGCGTGGAGCGCAGCTCCGCCTCGGTCATGCAGCGGGCGATGGCGAGCGCCAGCTCTTCGACGTCCAGGGGATCGACCAGGTGCGCGAAGCCCTCCGCGATTTCCCGCAGCGCCGAGCCGTTCGACGTGATCACCGGCACGCCCGAGGCCATGGCCTCGATCACCGGCAGCCCGAACCCCTCGTAGAGCGTCGGATAGAGAAACAGCGAGGCGCCCTGGTACACGGCCGGCAAGGCCTCCTGTGGCAGGTGCCCCGTGAAGTGCATCTTGTCGGCGATGCCGAGCAGCTCGCAGAGCTGCCTGGTCTTCAAGTCCGTCGCGCCGCGGTCGCCGACCGAGACCAGCGCGGCGTCGAACGGGCGCAGCTCGCGGGCGCGCGCGAAGGCGCGCAGGACGTTGTGCAGATTCTTGTGCGGCTTGGGATTGCCGACGAACAGCGCATACGGCCGCGGCACGCCCAAACGTTCGAGCGTGGCATCGATCTCCGCCGCGGGCAGCGGGACGCGGAACAGGTCCTCGACGCCGTTGTAGATCACTCGGATCTTCTTGCCGTCGATGCCGAAGTAGTCCATCAGGTCCGCTTTGGTGTTGTGCGACACGGCGATCACGCGGCTGCCCTTGATCAGGCTGCGGCGGATCATCTGGCGCGCATAGAGGAGCGCCAGACGGTTGGGCAGGAACTCGGGAAAGAGCAGGTGGATGATGTCGTGGATCGTCACCACGGCCCGGCACGGCAGCACGGCCGGCAGCACGTAGTGGGTCGCGTGGTAGAGATCGAGCTTCTGGCGGAAGATCTGCCAGGAAAGGGAGTAGAGCTCGCGGACCGAGTACACCGAGGAGGTCTCGGTTACCTGGCGGAAGTTCTCCGGCAAGCCCTCGAGCCCGTCCTTGCCGACGAACAGGACGTACTGGTTCTCGCGGTCGATGCGCGCCAGCGCGAGGACCAGGTTCCTCACGTACGTGCCGATGCCGAAGTCCTCGAGTTTGCGCGCGTCGATGCCGATCGTGTAGGGCAAGGGGTCTCTTGGGAACCGAGCGAAGCCGTTTTGGACCGGTGCCGCGCACCGGCATGGACCGGTGGATTCTACCGCCTCCGCGGAGAAATCGCTGCGCTTCCGCGGCGCCGATCGGTCCCGTCGCCGGGCTCGGGCCGTCGGTCTCGTAGGCGGAGCTGAATCGCCAACCCCGGCAGCGCGATTCGTAGGGTCAGGCGCGGTTGCGCAACGAAAAAGCGCCCCGGTCGAGCAACGACCGGGGCGCGGGTACTGCGCGAGGGCGGAGAAGCGCTAGGTGCGTTGCGACCGACGACGCAGGAGCAACCAGCCGGCGAGCCAGAGCATGCCGCCGAGCGCCAACAGGGCGAAGTCGGACAGCGTTGGCACGGCGACTACGTCGGCCGCCGCCGCGAAGCTGGTCGGATCGGCGGCTCCGGCTACCGTTGGATCGTCCGTCTGCACCGTGGTCTCGTTGGTGCCGTTCAGGTCGGCGTCGAAGGAGACCGAGCCCTGGTTGCTGACGGTGGTGCCGCCGGCGCTCGCGTTCACGGTGGCCGCGATGGTGATCGTGACGCTGCCGCCCGCCGGCACCGAGCCATTCCACGTGACCGTGTTGGTCGCGACGGTGGCGACCGCGGTGCCCGACGAGGCCGAAGCGCTCACCAGCGTGAGCCCGGCTGGTAGAACGTCCGTGAACTCGTTCCCCGGGTTGTCCGGCGATGCGTTGGCCGAGGGGTTCGAGATCGTGATCGTGTACGTCACCGTGCCGCCCGTATGGAACGTTCCGGCGACCGTCTTGGTAGCGGCGAGAGAAGTGGAAACCACGACGAAGGAGGTCGGGTCCGCAGCGCCGCCCACGGCGGGGTCGTCGGTGAGGAGGGCGGTCTCGTTCGTGGTGTCGACGTTGGTGTCGACGTTGGCGGTGCCCTGGTTGGAGATCGTGGTGCCCTGCGTGCCGGTGTTGACGGTGGCGGTGATCGTGATGGTCACCGAACCACCGAGCGGCGCGACCGTGCCGTCCCAATTGACGGTATTGCCGGCGGTGGCCGCCGTGCCGCTGGTGGCCGTGGCGCCGGTAAGAGTCAAACCGGACGGCAACGTGTCCGTGAACTCGTGTCCGACATTGTTCGCCTGTCCGCCCGAGCCGCTGTTGGTGAGCGTCACCGTATACGTCACCGTGCCGCCCACGGTGAAGGTGCCGGAGACGGTCTTGGTCGCAGCCATCGTCACGGCGGGCGTGACCGCCGAGCAAACGAAATGGACGGGAGTGACCAGCATCGACCAGGCGTTGAGGGTTCCGGTGTCCACCTGGAACTGGTCGGACGCCGCGACCGACCAGGTTCCCTTCGTGCTCGTGCCGTCGAAGCGAGAGAGGTTGCCCACCGGGTCGGGGCTCGGGAAGCCGGCGAGCGTCGTCCAGGGCGCGTTGAAGACCGGCAGCCAGGACTTCGTGTAGGGGGCGTCGGTGGGCGCGGCTTCGACCATGTCGGTCGCGGCGCTGCTCGGTTGGTCGTCGTCCGCCACCATGTTGGTGATGTTGTCGCCGGAGCCGCCGTCGATCAGGGCGCCGATGAGCGAGATCATGTCGACGCCGACGCCCGCGGGCGAGCGGAGCTCGAAGGTGAGGTCGCCGGTGAAGGTGTGGGTGACGCTGTCGAGGCGGAAGTCCACGTCCGCGATCTGGAAATCGTCGGTGACGGTCATTTGATCGAAGACCGCCAGCGGGCGTCCGTCCGGAATGGCAAGCGCGGGGCTCGGAGTGTGGGTGTACGTGACCACCGGGTCGGTGCCGCTCGCCGCACCCACGCGGAGGCGGAACGTCGTCACCGTGAGGCTCAGGTTCGACACCGTGGTGAGCGTGAAGTCGATCGCGCTGCCGCACAGCACGCCAGGGCCCACCGCGACGGTGAAGCTGTCGCCGGTGGCCGTGCCCTGCGGGGCGATGGCGCCGTAGGTCGAAGTGTTGTCGAAGATCGCGACCCCGGGCGTCGAGGTCGCCAGCGTAGCGGTCGCCGACGTGACCGCCTTGGAGGCGCCACGCCACGGGTTGGTCAGCTTCACCGTCAGCTTCACCGCCTCGCCGGGATCGATCACGCCGTTGTTGTTGGTAGCGGTGTCGTCGATGGTGACGTCGGTCGCCGCGTTCACCACGTCGAGGTACGGCGAGAGGAAGGACTCGCGCACGCCGAGGTGAGAGGCGGTGAAGCCGAACGCCACGTTGTACGGCGTCGCCGCACCGTACCCCAGCCCGCGATCGGCGAAGCCGTCCCAGATCGACTGCTCGTTGGCGCAGGCGTTGGCGGCGCAGTCGGCGTCGAGGATGGCGTCGCGCGCGTCGGTGAACGAGGGGTCGATCGGCGTCATCTTGAGACCGTCGATCACGTCCTGGAGCATCGTGTGGTTGCCGGTCGGCACGTCGCCGTTCGCTCCCGCCGGATCGGCGATGATGCGCGCCCGCACGCCCCAGAGGGTGAGGGCCCAGATCTCGCCGGAGTTGTGCACTTCCATGCCGCCGTTGTTGTTGAACGCGACCGGCGATGGCGCGATGCCGCCGCTCAGGTTGTTGGTCACGTCGTCGACGTCCGCCCAGGTCATCGGGTTGACGCTGTGGTCGGTGGTGTAGGGGAATCGCCGAATGCCGTAGACGTAGTTGTCGAGATACCCGGCCTGCAGCTTGTACGTAGCGTAGCCGCCGCTCGCGTAGTGACCGTTCGGGTTGTCCGCGTTGCTGTTGTTGAGCAGGGAGAGGGCCACGAAGTCGCTCCAGCCCTCGCCCATGCCGCCGGCGGGATCCCAGTTCAGGCCGGCGCCGTTGCCGACCAGTCGGTTGCTGGTGCCGTGCGTCATCTCGTGCATCGACACTTCGGCGTCCAGGTCGCCGTCGCGATCGATCGTCGGGCCGGTGAAACGGTACATCTGCATGCGGCCCGAGGTGCCGTCCGGGGGCGTCGCGAAGTTGGCGTTGTTGGTGCCGCTGCCGTCCTGGGCGTCGGCCAGCACGCGATCGCCGCCGAGGCCCATGCCGGAGAAGTTCGTCTGCTGAAAGTTGCCCGAGGCCTCGTCGAAGCCGAGCTTGAAGAGCTGATCGTGGTACCAGTTGGTGACGTAGAAGATGTGCGTCACCACGCCGCGGCGGAACGAGTCGATCGCGGCGGTGCCACTCGCACCCGCGCCGGTCGCGGTCTGGCCGACTTCGGCGTCGCTCGCCGTGGTCTGCGGCGGCGGCAGGAAGTTGGTGTCGAACACCCGCGGCGTCGTGCCGAGGAAGTCGCGATTGCGGGCGTTGCCGTCCGGGTTGCCGGTCGGGCGGCCGTTGCCGTCGAGAATGCTGGCCGCGTCGGTGTCGCAGACGTTGGCCGGTGCCGCGCGATCGAGGCAGGCGAGCACGTTGTTGCCGAGGGTCTGTGTTTCGTTGGCCGTGCACCCGCCACCCGGGCAGTCGTCGATCCAGCCGTTGGGACTTGCCGTTGCGTCCATCGCGGTGTGCATGCTGACGATGGTCGGCGGGACGTACGGGAACTGCGTGCCCGAGCCCGACGCCGCGGCATTGGGCGAGGCCGGCGCCGGACTGTCCGCCGGCGTGACGCCGTCGGCTTGCACGAAGACTCGGAAGCGGGCGTCCTGGGCCGAGACGTAGTTGCGGATGTTCTTGCGCCACAGCACGTCGCCGGTCTTGGCGTCCACCATGGCGTACCAGTCCGCGGTGCCCTCGGTGAAGACGACCAGAGACCAGGCCGGCACGAGCAGCCCTGGAGCGAGCGGGAAGAGCACCTGCCGAGCGGTGATGGGTCCGGCGACATACGCGTCGTTCTCGTCGAGATCGAATCGACCGCCCGTCTGTTTGCTGACGACGAAGGAGCCGGCGCTCGCGCTCTTGCCTTCGAAGGTCAGCAGACGGGCAACGGCCTCGCCGGGGGAGAGAAGCTGGGTCCAGTCGACCGCCGGCGCAGCCTTGCGCGCATGCGGCACCATGACGCCGGCGCTGTTCACCAAGCGACCGCGCGGATCGATCACGAAGCGGGTCTCGCTCTGGAACACCGGCATGCCGTCGATCTGCTGCTCCATGCGCAGCATCCGCAGATGGCTCGACCCGCCGGGTGAATCGCCGAGCACCACGAGGTCGGAGAGGTCGTCGGCAGACAGGCCGTACATCGCGCCGGCAGACGCGAGGAAGCCGCGGACGATCGACTCGCTGGTCGCGTTGGACTGGGCCGTGAGAGCGCCGGCCCGGTTCTTCAGCAGCGTGGGAGCGCCGGTGAGTGCAGAGATGTGCACCTCGAGCCCCGGTAGGCCGTGCTTGCGCTCGGCGATCGCGGCGGCGATGGCGCCGGCGTCGGCCTTGGCGCGCAACAGGCCCGCATCGGCGGCCGTCTTTCGAGCCGACACGGCCCGCTGGTACTCCGCGCGCAGATTCACGCGCGCGTCGAGCATGCGGATCTCGGCGCCCTTCGCGGTGGCGGACGGTGCGCTGACCGCCTGCGCCGAGCCAGCGTGCAGGGCAAGGCAGACGATGAACGGAGCTACGGCGATGCGAGGCCAATATTTCATCGGACTACCCTCCAGATGAACATCTTCCCGTGGGAATTGGTGGGACCAACTTACGACAGATCCCAGCCCAAGGGAACCTTTCCCGGGAAGTTCGTGCGCGCCGTTGTTTGAAACGCGCTAGCGTTCCGTTCGGCGGTCGAGGGTGCGGTACTGAATCGCTTCCGCCAGATGCCGGGTGTGAATACGTTCGCTGGCGGCGAGATCGGCGATCGTACGAGCCACCTTCAAGATGCGGGACAGGGCACGAGCCGAGAGCCCCAGGCGGTCGAATGCGCGATCCAGCAGGGACTGGCCCGCGGCGTCCAGCGGGCACAGGCGGCGCACGGCTTCCGGCGGCATGGCGGCGTTGTATGGGTGCGGGTTGGCGATCCCAAACCGTTCGAGCTGCAGGGCTCGTGCCCGGGCGACTCGTTCGGCGACGCTCGCCGAGCGTTCACCCGCCGGTCCGTGCAGCTCGCGCAGCGAAACGGCGGGGACCTCGATGTGCAGATCGATGCGGTCGAGGAGCGGGCCAGACACACGGGCGCGGTAGCGCTCGACGAGCGGCACCGGGCAGCGGCACTCGTGGCGGGGGTCTCCAAGATGCCCGCACGGACAGGGATTCATCGCCGCGAGCAGGGCGAATCTGGCGGGGAACTGGAGTCGCGCCCGCGCGCGCACCACCGTGACGCGGCCCTCCTCGAGCGGCTGTCGGAGCGCCTCCAAGGCATCGCGCTTGAACTCGGGAAGCTCGTCCAGGAACAACACGCCGCAGTGCGCGAGGCTCACTTCGCCGGGTCGGGGTTGCGATGTGCCGCCGACCATGCCGGCCGCGCTCACACCGGGGTGCGGGCTGCGAAACGGGCGCTGGCGCAGGAGGCCCGCCGGCGGCTCGTCGGCCACCAGCGAATGGATCTTGGTGACGGCGATGCTTTCGGAGAGCGTGAGCGGCGGCAGCAGTCCCGGCAGGCGGCGAGCAAGCAGCGTCTTTCCGGAGCCGGGCGGACCGATGAACAGCAGGTTGTGGCCGCCCGCCGCCGCGACTTCCAGCGCGCGCTTCGCGGCGTCTTGTCCCTGGACGTCGGCGAGATCGGCGACTTCGAGCTCCGACGGCGTCGCGGCGGTGGCCGCCGCCGCCCCGGGCACGCGCGTGATGTCCTGGATGTGCTCGATCGCTTCGGCGAAGCCGCGCAGGGGGATCACGTCGACGCCGCCGAGGGCCGCCGCCTCGCCGGCATTGGCGGCCGGGAGGAGCAACTCGCGCATCGCGAGCCGGGAGCCGAGGTCGGCGATGGCGAGGCCGCCGCGCACCGAACGCACCGAGCCGTCGAGCCCGAGCTCACCGCACAGCAGCCGCCCCTCGAGCGCTTCCTGCGGCAACTGGCCGTGGGCGGCGAGTAGAGCCAAGGCGATCGCCAGATCGAGGTGATTGCCTTCCTTCCTGAGGTCGGCTGGCGCCAGGTTGATGGTCACGGAGCGCGGCGGCAAATCGAAGCCGCAATTCTTGATCGCCGAGCGCACGCGTTCGCGGCTCTCGCGCACCGAGGCGTCGGGCAGGCCGACGATCTGCATCTGGGGTAGCCCGTTGTGCACGTCGACTTCCACTTGGACGGGACGGGCTTCGATCCCCCAAGGCGTGGCGGTGGTGGCTCTGGCTAGCATCACTCATCTAGACGAAAAGCGCCGGCTCGAACCGGCGCTTCGGGATCAGCGCGCTGGTGAGACTCGCGGTGGGGGTGCGTCCGACCGTGCGCCGGGAACGGTCGGGCGGCCTAGCCGAAGATGCCCTTCTTGCCCAGGGAGCGCCGATAGGTCTTGTCGACCGCGTCGCGGAGCGCCTGCATGCGGCCGGCGCTGCTGGCCACCGAGGCTTCGACGCGGACCTTGTGGTCGGCATCGGCGCCGTCGGACACCGTGATCTCCCAGACTCCGTCCTTGGCGTTCCATTCGCCGACGGCGGAATCGGACAGCACCCAGCCGCCCGGAAGATAGCTGCGCACTTCGATCGGCAGGTAGGAGAGAGAGGTCGCCATGCGGCGTATTTTCTATCAAAGCGCGATTTGAAGGAAACGGCTTGCGCCGTCGCTGGATCACCCCCGGCGTTCCTTGCGTGTCTCCTGGGGCGTTGCTACCATCCAAGCGCGCTCTGCCGCTGTCTTCTCGCAGAAAACACCAGTCGAAAGGGCTTCGCGACATGCATATCGAACTCTCGGAGGAACAGGTCCTCCTGCGTGACACCGTGCGCCGCTTCGCCGAAGAGGTCGCCCGGCCGCGGGCCAAGGAGATCGACGAGTCGGGGGAATTCCCGCGTGACTACTACGACCAAGCCGGGGCGCTCGGCCTCGCGGGTATCTGCGTCCCCGAGGCGTACGGCGGCGCCGGCATGGACTCGGTTTCCTACTGCCTGGCGATCGAAGAGATGAGCCGCGTCTGTGCGACCAGCGGTGTGATCCTCTCGGTCAACAACTCCCTGGTCTGCGATCCCTTGCTGAAGTTCGGCAACGAGGAGCAGAAGCAGAAATACCTCAAGCCGCTCGCGAGCGGCGCGAAGCTCGGTTGCTTCGGCCTGACCGAGCCCGCCGCAGGGAGCGATGCCGGTGCCCTGCAGTCGACGGCGAAGCGGGACGGCGATTGGTACGTCCTGAACGGCAACAAAGTATTCATCACGAACGGCACCCACGCCGACGTTGCGCTGGTCTTCGCCTCCGTCGACCTCAGCAAGCGGCACAAGGGCATCACCTGCTTCGTGGTGCCCGCGGACACGCCCGGATACAGCCACGGCACGCACGAGTTCAAGCTCGGCGTGAACGCCTCCGGCACCACCGAGCTCGCCTTCGGCGACATGCGCGTCCACGCCAGCCAGCGGCTGGGCGAGGAGGGCGAGGGCTTCAAGATCGCCATGGCGACGCTCGACGGCGGCCGCGTCGGCATCGCCGCGCAGGCGGTCGGCATCGCGCAGGGTGCCTTCGAGGAGGCGCTCAAGTACGCTCAGGAGCGCAAGCAGTTCGGAGCCGCGCTCTCGACCTTCCAGGCCATCCAGTTCTACCTCGCGGACATGGCGACCGAGATCGACGCGGCGCGCCTGCTGACCTGGAAGGCCGCCTGGGCGAAAGACACGCAAAAGCGCGGGACGCTCGAGGCTGCGCAGGCCAAGCTCTACGCCTCGGAGATGGCGCAGCGCGTGACGAGCAAGGCGCTGCAGATTCACGGCGGCTACGGCTACACCAAGGAATACAACGTCGAGCGCTACTTCCGCGATGCCCGGATCACCGAGATCTACGAGGGCACGAGCGAAATCCAGAAGATGGTGATCGCCGATTGGGTCCTGAAGAACGTCTAGGCGCGGAGAGACGTCGAATCATGGACTTCGCGCTGTCTGACGAGCAGGAGCTACTACGTTCCGAGGTCCGCCGGTTCGCCGAGGAGCGCATCGCCCCAGGGGTGCGCGCGCGCGACCGCGCGCGCGAGTTCCCGGCGGCTATCCTGCGCGAGATGGGGGAGCTCGGGTTGCTCGGCATGCTGGTGCCCGAGGCGTACGGTGGGGCCGGGCTCGACACCTTGTCCTACGCCATCGCGGTCGAGGAGATCGCGCGCGTGTGCCCGGCAACGGCCGGCGTGATGAGTGTCACCAACTCCGTGTGCTGCTGGCCGATCTCGCGCTTTGGCAGTGAGGTAGTCAAGAACGGCCTCTTGCGCCGGCTGGCGAGCGGCGAGTGCATCGGCGGCTTCGGTCTGACCGAACCTGGCTCGGGCAGCGATGCCGGCGCGATGCGTACCACGGCGCGCAAGGACGGTGATTTCTACGTGCTGTCGGGCGAGAAGGCCTGGATAACCAATGCCGCGGAGGGGCGCTACTTCGTGGTGATGGCGAAGACCGACCCGGCGGCGGGCAAGCGCGGCATCAGCTCGTTCGTCGTGCCCGCGGACGCGCCGGGATTCTCGGTCGGCGCGAGCGAGGACAAGATGGGGCTGCGCGCTTCGCACACCGCGGCGCTCATTTTCGAGGACTGCCGGGTACCGGCGGAGAATCTGCTCGGCGAAGAAGGGCAGGGCTTCAAGATCGCGCTGCAGACCCTGGACCACTCGCGGCTCGGCATCGCCGCCCAGGCCGTGGGCATCCACCAGCGCGCCCTCGAGCTGGCGGTGTCGTACGCCCGCGAGCGCGTGCAGTTCGGGCGGCCGATCGCCGAGCACCAGGCGATCCAGTTCAAGATCGCGACCATCGCCACCGAGCTCGCCGCGGCGCGCGCGTTGCTGTACCAGGCCGCCCTGCACGAGCGCTCCGCCGATGCCGGCCGCCTGGCGTCGGAGGCGAAGCTCTACGCCAGCGAAGCCGCCAACCGGGCCTGCTACGAGGCTTTGCAGATCCACGGCGGCAATGGATTCTGCGAGGACTACGACATCGCCCGCCTGTATCGCGACGTGCGCGTGACCACGATCTACGAAGGCACCAGCGAGATGCAGCGGCTGGTGATCGCCCGCCAGTTGCTCGCCTAGCCGCGCCCCAAAAAAGGAAGCGCCGCGGTCCCGAACGGGAGTCGCGGCGCAGGGAACGTCGGCCGCTGCTGCCCTCGGCAGCGGTCGGCGCGGCGAGGGCTACATGGTGAGCTTGAGATTCAAGCCCAGCACGTTGCCGGTGTAGTCGCCAACGTTCGGGGCGAGGGCGATCGTCGTCCCGGGCAGGAAGTTACCGGTGATGCCTTGCAGCCGGTAGGTGTCCTGGGTGTAGTCCTCGTACATGTACCAGACGCCGATGCCCATGCGCGCGCTGATCGCGTAGTCGAGCTTCAGGCGCAGCGACAGGAGCTTGGAGTTGTCGTAGTTGCCGAGGTCGAGTGCGGCGGTGCGCACCGGCGTTCCGGACAGCGGAGCGCCACCCGGCGTGGCCGTGAAATCGCCCGTGCCGTCGGCCTTGGAGTACTCGCCCGACAGGTCAAGCGTCCACTGCTTGGACAGTTTCGCCGTCCAACCGAGGCCGGCGCTGTCGTTCTTCTCGGAGAGCTTGACGGACCAGTCGTCGACCGGATTGGTCGAGAGAATCGCGCCCGACTGCCGCGACCGCTGGTTGCTCTTGCGGTCTTCGTGCGAGGCCCAGAGGTAGACCATGTTGTCGTCGGTCAGGTTCCAGTCGATCTCGCCGTTGACGGTGGTGAACTTGTCGTACAGCAATCCGTAAAGGCTCTCGTTGTAGTCGTCCTTGCCGGTCTTGACGCCGAGCTGGAGGCTGACCGCCTTGGCGGCCTGCCAGTCGACTTGCAGGTCCACCGCGTCGGTCTTCTTGGCCGCCTGGTAGAACTGGCGCAGCAGCGTCAGATTGCCCGGCGCTTCTGCTTCGACGAACGTGTCGAACTCCGCCTCGTTGCGATAGCCGGAGATCGAGCGCTCCGAGCGCTCATAGGCGGCGCGCAGGGTCAGCGTGTCGAGGACATGGCTGTCGAAGGCGAGCTTATAGAGGTTCTCGTCCGAGCTCTCGACCTCGCGGAACTTCCGGTCGAGGCCCTTGCGGTCGAACGACAGCGACAGAGTGCCGGCGCCCATCACGTCCCAGGCCAACTCGGCGCCCAGGTCGTCGTTCTTGTAGGCGTATGGCGCCACGATGCGCGGGTTCGCCGTGAACGTGGCGGCGTGGAACACGACATAGCCCGGGAACTCGATGCGGTCCGAGGTGTTGTCGTAGTCATAGTAGCGATACCGGAAGTTGAGGCGAACGTTGTCGCCGAAGTGCGTGCCGACGTTTGCGGCCAGATTCAGCACGTCCGCCGACTGGCCGGCGCGCCGCTGGGGCAGAGTTGCCGGGTTGGAGGCGTCGAACTTGGTACCGTCCTCGTTGGTCCCGAGCACGCCCGGATTGATGGTGTAGGGGAGCAGCGCGTCGTTCTGCTTCATCTGCGTGTACGTCGCATTGGCGCTAGCCCACCAGTTGCCGCCCAGCTTGGTGCGGCCGGTGAGGTAGGCCGTTCCGGCGTCGTTGTCCGCCGGCAGGTCCTCGAAGCCCCGGGCCTGGGTGCTGGTCGGGGCGCGCAGCGGGTTGTCCCAGATCAGCGTGCTGATGTTGTTCTTGAACTTCGAATACCGGTAGCCGAAGCCGAGGCTCGCCTTGCGGCCGTGCCATTCGCCGCCGACGCTCGCGTCGTCGGTACGGTAGTCGATGGGTTCCGCGATCTCATTGGCGAGCCCGAAGCCGAACGAGGCGCCGCCGGCCTTCAGTCCGGTGCGGGACTCGTGGTCGTAGTCCAGGAACCAGCTGACGGCGCTGCTCTTGCCGAGGTCGACACGGAACTTCGTGCGATCCCTCTGCAAGCCGAGATCGACCGGATTGGCGGTCGCGAACAGGGGAGCCAGGATGGCCGCGGTGGCCGCCGCTCCCTGCTGCGTGATCCCGGTTTCGACGTAGCGCTGCGCGGCGTCGGAGATCTGGTAGACGCCGGGTGCGGTACGAGTGTAGAGCGTGTGACCGTTGTCGGCGAAGCGATGCTGGATCTTGTTGTAATCCAACAGCATGCTCCAGGAGCCCGCCAAGCCGTACTCCATCGTGTAGCGGGCGTCGTTGCGGCCACCGTTGATGACGCTGAAGTCGAGCGTGCGGTTGCCGTCGCGACTCTGTCCGCTGAGGTGGAGCCAGGGGATCCGGAAACCGGTGCCGAGATCGCGGTATTCCTCGAACTTGGCGTCGTCGCCGGTGTGGCTGTTGTTGAGTCCCTCGATGATCACCGGGTCGAGCTCGAGCTTGAACGCCGGCGCCGGGTCGGCCGCCAGCGCCTGGCTTGACGAGGCGGCGAAGATCAAGACGCCGAACCCGAAGGCGCGGAGTCCGTTGAGCCTATGCTGAGAATTCATGGCGGTCCTTTCCTAGTTACCCAGCTGCGGGCTCGAGGGGTTGTTGCTGCCATGGATGGACGTATGGCAGTTGAGGCATCCGCGATTGAACATGCGATTGCTGGGCCGCGTTCCGTTGGCCACCGTCGTGCCGTCGTACATCGTGCCCGGATGGCGCGTGTTCGAGTGGCACTCCTGGCACAGCATGGGCACGCTGGCCTTGGTCAGCTTGGGGTGGTTCGAGCCGTGCGGGGTATGGCAGCTCATGCAGTTCTCACGCACAGGCGGATGGTCCCAAATGAACGGGCCGCGCTTTTCGGCGTGACAGCTGTAGCACTGATCGTTGATCGAGGTGGCGATCAGCTGGTGATCGGTGGTGGAGCCGTGCGGGGTGTGGCAGTCCGTGCACGTCATCTTGCCTTCCCGGAGCGGATGGTGCGAGGTCTTCCAGGTGTCGGCGCGGACGTCCTTGTGGCAGGTGAAGCACTGCTCCATCGTGGTCGCTTCGTGCAGTTGGGCTTTCTCCGACTTGAAGGAGTGCACGCTGTGGCAGCTCGTGCAGCTCAGGCCGCGGGCCTCGTGCTGTCCGCCGTGCCAGCTGGACTGGGATCCCTTGTCGTGGCAAGTGAGGCAGACCGCGCTCTGCTGGCCCGGCTTCAGCGTGTTGATCCGGATGATGGTGCTCGGATCGTCCGGATTCTCGACGTGCGCGCTGCCCGGGCCGTGGCAGGTCTCGCAGCCATGTTGGGACCGGGCGGCGAAGCCGGCCTTGCCGTGCTGGGTCGTAGCGAGCTTGGCCGCCTCGCCGTCATGGCAACTGATACAGGCTTCGTTGCCGACGTACGTCCTCTCGGTCGGTGCGGCTGCGGTGGATGGATGCGCCGCCACGGACGGCACGGGTGTCTCCTGTGCGGTTGCCGTCGCTCGCGTGGCGCCTAACGCCATCGCGAACAGACTGAGGGCCATGCAACCCAGGGTGAGCTGTCGTTGTTTCATCTTGGATCCCCCTCCAGCGGTCTCTATGTACCGCAGGTATCTGCTGGTGTCTCGTGACATATATTGGACGAAATCGGAATAGATCCGCCACCCATTGAGGCGGGGCGAGCGCCACCGGCAAGTGGCATCTTTTTCTGCGAGATGAGGGAAGTGATGAACGCGTCACAACGAAGGGGAGGAAACATGGAACGGAGTCTCGTGCGTTCGACGTCGACGCGGATCGCGGCCATGGCCGCGGTCCTGATCCTGGCCGGGGCCGCCAGCGGTCTCGCCGCCGACGGCAAGGAGCTGTTCGTAAGCCAGAAGTGCGGCCTATGCCACACGATCGCGGCCGCCGGCATCACCGCCACGACCAAGTCCGAGAAGATGAAGGGTCCGCAGCTCGACGGAGTCGTGGCCGAGAAGGGCGTCGAATGGACGCTCAAGTTCCTGCACAAGGAAGTGGAGCTCGACGGCAAGAAGCACGGCAAGGAGATCAAGCTCAGCGACGCCGACCTCAAGACCCTGATCGACTGGTTGGCCACGCAGAAGAAGTCCTGAAGCCCGCGCGATCGGACACTCGCGGAGGGGAATGAAATGCCGTATCTAGAGTTGGGTTTCACGGCACTGGTTATCGTCATCATCGGCTTGATCGCGTTTCTGGTCTTGCGGCCGGAGGCGCTGCGGGCGCGCGGTGGCAAGGTACTCGCGATCATCGCTTTCCTGGCGCTGCCCGGCTTGGCGACGTTCGGCGCGCTGTCCGTGCACATGGAGCACTCCAAGAGCACCACGTTCTGCCTCTCTTGCCACGTGATGGAGAAGTACGGGCAGAGCCTGCACTACGAGGATCAGACGCACCTGCCGGCGGCGCATTTTCAGAACGCGCGCATCGACCGGGATCACGCGTGCTTCACCTGCCACACGACCTACACGTTGTTCGGCGACTACAAGGCGAAGGCCAAGGGTCTGAGGCATCTCTACGTGAACTACCTGGGCACGATTCCGGCGAAGATCGAGCTCTACGAGCCGTATCAGAATCGCGAGTGCCTGCACTGCCACGCCGGCGCGCGGTCGTTCGAGGAGAACTCCGACCACGCCGACATTCGCGACGACCTCACCACCAACAAGACGAGATGTCTCGAGTGTCACGACACGGTGCACGACGTCGAGCACCTCGCGGGAGCGAAGATGTGGCCGGAGAAGAAGCCATGACCGAACCCTCGGATGTTCTATCGCGTCGCCTCCGCCTTTCCGGCACGCTGATCAGTATCGGTCTTACCATCGAGGCGGCGACCCTCTTTTCGCTCAAGGCGCTGTCGTTCATCGCTTTTGCCGGTGGCGGCGCGATGCTGGTCCTCGTCGGGGTCCTGCTGTTCCTCTACGCCGTCATTTCA
>WBZN01000486.1_pt1 | contig 31450 bp, 28 predicted proteins | sample 5204281 | NCBI WGS metagenome assembly WBZN01 (sample SAMN12344347, study PRJNA552823) | activated sludge metagenome | biome: Activated sludge suspended growth; feature: Nitrification reactor; material: Wastewater; isolation source: activated sludge from nitrification reactor of wastewater... | reverse complement strand
CTGATCAGCGGGAATTTTACCAGTTATTAACTTATACCGATGATGTTGACTTGCATGCCAAATTAGCCGAGTGGGAAGCTTTCTACAACTACCACCGACCTCATGGTGGCTTGGGAGGAAAAACTCCGTATGAACGTTTAATCGAAAAATTGAGATAATTAGTTCAGTCGGCCGAAGTTGTTTTCATCACAAAATTTGTTCTCTACACTTCTCAATACAAGGCTAGCCAATAATCTTATAAAACGGTATGATGTTTACCTCTTAATGAGGAGGCGTGGCCGAGCGGTTTAAGGCAGCAGTCTTGAAAACTGTCGTAGGGGTGACTCTACCGTGAGTTCGAATCTCACCGCCTCCGCCAATTCACACTCCGTATATATCCGTAACAATCCACAACGTCCAATAAACACGACGCTTTATTAAAGATTTCATTCCATAGCAATCCGAAATAATCCGCTAGAGGCCAGTCAAGAAATATGATAAAAAATATAGTAATTTTTTTACCACATTATGGCATAATCAAATGAAAGAAGTAGTATACCCAGGGTAGGTTAATTTGTACTAGCTTAGTTCAGACCAGATCGTACAGTAATCGAGTTGAATGGAAGTAACTCTGCCAGATTAGATTTGGTTCAGGTTTTTGCTGTTCCAAATCTCTTTCCCACTTAGCAAAGTTTCCATAGGAGTGTTGATACCAGTTTAAAAATGACCAGATTTTCTTCTGGTGAGTATTTTCTTTTTCCCGCTGCTGCATGATTTTTGCATTAGCAGTATTTTGTTTGTAACGGAAAGATTTGTTGCCAGTTTCGATAATATGGCTATGATGCGTGAGCGCAATCTAAAAGCGCGGTGGTCATTTTAGCATCGATGAATACTTGCTTCATTCTGTGAATGTGAGGTTGGTCGTAATGATCACACTGGTGCGTTCTGAGAACAAGCAAAGCAGCAGCGAGCCTCCGGCTTGCGAGAATGGCAGATAACCAAGTTCATTGTTGAGGATGACCAGATCGACCCGCAGCAGTCGCAGGGCAAGCCTGCCCTGTTTGCTCGCTGATTTTTTCTGTTCGAGGCTATTGGTCATGTGTGTTTTGCCGGTACCGGTACCGCCAACCAATACCAGATTCTGCTCAGTGGTGATAAATTCTATCGTAGCCAGTTGATGAATCAGTTGTTGATCGATTTTGGACTGATTAAAGTAGAAGCTCTGTTCTAGAATAATTTATGTCTTCACCGAGACCAATAAGTTGCAAATTTAACAAAGGATTTGCTATGGCAAAAATCATTCTATTGGTTTCTTTATCAATCGCATCGTTGTTTCATGGTTATTTTCTTATGAGTCATGATGGTAGCTTGTTGGGTTTTGAGTTAGTTGGGTTATTGATCGCTTTTGCTTGTTCAATGGTGATGTTAGGTAATAGTTGAATTATTTAAGCAGGAAGCTTTTAACCAATAAAAAAAGACCGGAAGAATATAAAACCCTTCCGGTCGCTGTATGAAAAACAATGATTTACGGTTACCCGTATTTTTGATAACGGTTAGTAGTGATGAGACTTTAACGTTTCAGAATTACCAGAGGCTGTTAATATTCTTTGCCGCAGTATAATGTACTGCACAGCATAAATTATTTTATTTCTATCAAATGCTTGCAATATATATTAACGAGCAATTGTTATTTCTTTTTGCTCGTATCCTTGGCACTTTCTGCGGCGCTTAATTTTTCTTCAATTGTGGCAGATGGAATCATTCCGCCAACAACTGTGCCATCAGCGAAAATCAATGTAGGCGTTCCAGAGACTTTATTTTCTCGACCTGCTTTAACCAGAACATCCAATGGTGTTTCACATTCTTTGTCTGCCGGTGCTACGCTTTTCAACATAAAATCATCCCAAGCTTTAATTTGATTTTCAGAACACCAAATCTTTTTCGAGACTTCCATTGATCCATTCAACACAGGATAAAGAAGCGTATAGATAGTAACGTTGGTGATATTCTGCAGTTCTTTTTCCAATCGTTTGCAGTAAGGGCAGTTGGGATCGGTAAAAATGGCCACATGGCGTTTACCGTTGCCTTTGACGATCTTGATTGAGGATTGCAGAGGTAGAGAATCCAATGGAATACGGCGCGCGGCTTTAATTTGTTCGATTCTTTCATGGGTCATACTGGTACGGGTTTTGGCGTCCACTAAATGACCAAAAAAGAAGTACTTAGCTTGCTCATCGGTATAAAAAACCTCATCACCTACTACAACTTCATAAAGACCGTTGAAATAGGGCGTTTTCTTTAAACTTTCAATTTTATGCCCTTCAAAATGCTCTTGAACATTCTTTTTTATGGTTTCTTCATCTGCATAAACGTTGAAACAAAATGTTACTGCAAGAATGGTAACGAAATTTTTAAGCAGATTTGAACGTGCTGACATTGATTAAATTCTCCAAGTTTGTGTTTAGTTTAATGCGTGTTGCATAAGGTGATTCTTGATGAATGGAAGTCTATTGGTTATTTCAAGCCCTAAATTTCTCAAGCGTGCAACGGTCGGATTAGCATTACCAAATAGTTTCTGCAATCCATCTGTGACCAATTCAAGAGCTAATATATCTTCTTTACGCGCAATTTCATAACGACGAAGCATTATAAAATCTCCATAATCTAGTGACTGATTCTGAGAGTTTATAACATTTGCCAGTTCACGCGCATCTCGTAAACCTAAATTGACGCCTTGACCTGCCAATGGATGAATGCCGTGTGCTGCATCACCAATTAGTACCACTCGCGGCTTAACGAGTTGATCCACATGCAAAAAATTGAGTGGAAATCCTACCGGTGGTGTAATCAGCTTCATTTTGCTTAATTGATTGAGCGATGCTTCTTGAACCCGCTGGCATAAATCTTCTGGGGTTAGCTTGCATAGTTCGTGCGCATGCTGTTCATCAGTAGACCAGACAATAGAAACCCTTTTATCAGGCAGCGGCAAAAATGCAAGAATACCATCGCGTCTAAACCATTGTCGCGCAATATGGCGATGAGATATTTCGGTTTCAAAATTAGCAACCACGCCAATCTGTTCATAAGATCTTTTGGAAGCATTGATATTAGCTTGTTTACGCACCCAGGAATTAATGCCATCTGCACCGACGACTAAATCGGCTTCAATCTGCTCGCCACTTTCTAGCTGAATACAAACATGAGAATCAAGAAACGAAGCAGACTGACATTTCTCGGAAAAAATTTGTAAATGATTGCCATGTGCGTTCAATACATTCCACGCGGAATTCTGCAATTGACGGTTTTCAACAATATAAGCCAATTGCGGCAGGCCAATTTCATAAGAACTAAAATTAATTTGCGCGCAATGGTCATCGCCATACACCATCATGTCATAAACCGGTGTGATTCGCTGGCTATCCATCTGCTGCCAAATGCCAAGTTGTGTTAGAAACTCAGCGCTGCCGGGGCTTATTGCATAGACCCGACTATCCCAACTGGAATCAGATGGTAAAGATGAAATCGCATAAGGCTCTATTAAAGCGATCCGTAAATCACTTTTTTTTAGAGCGGCCACTAAACTCATTCCAACTAACCCGCCGCCGACAATAACGATATCAAATTTCATGGAAATAAGTCATTTAAGATACTTTTTGCTTCAAATTAGAAAAAATCTTGGCTGTTTAAACTCGTGTTTGCTGAGTAATCATTAAGGTAAATATATCACGAAATGGTCAAAAGCTTTCTCGAACCACATTCTAAGACACATGGTGTTTGTGATGACAACGCTACACAATTCTGGATGAACCCTATTCATGACAAAACCGCACAGCCCATCGCCATCGTTATAATGTCATGCAGCTAAAATGGCTCCATCAAATTATAAGCTAATGATTAGTGACACTGCTTTTTGAAAAGGTTTCTATACGACTGTGATATCCAAGACTGCTCTGTTAATTTTTTTGTGGTGATGACGTCATTATCTCATCAATACATATGTGTAACAGCATCCCGAATACGTGCAACCGGGATTACTTTTATTTCTGGTATCGCTTGCTTAGGTTTGTTCGCAAGAGGAATAATTGCTTGCTTAAAACCCAATTTAGCTGCTTCTTTCAGTCTTTCCTGTCCTCGCTGTACCGGGCGAATCTCACCTGCTAGGCCAATTTCTCCCATCACCACGGTCTTTTCAGTGATCGGCTTATTTTTTAGTGATGATACGATCGCTAGTACAATTGCCAGATCGGCACCGGGTTCGTTAATTTTCACGCCACCTACAGCGTTGACAAAAACATCTTGGTCGTAACAAGGAATCCCTGCATGACGATGTAATACCGCTAGTAGCATCGCCAAACGATTTTGTTCGAGTCCTATGCATAAACGTCGTGGACTGGGGGAACGCGCTTCATCGACTAATGCCTGAATTTCCACCAACAATGGGCGAGTGCCTTCTTGTGTAACCATGATGCAAGAGCCTGCTACCCGCGTATCATGATGGGAAAGAAATAGTGCCGAAGGATTTTTTACTTCTCGTAAGCCTTTTTCTCCCATCGAAAAAACACCCAGTTCATTGACAGCACCAAAGCGATTCTTGAATGCCCGCACCATGCGAAAACTAGAGTGCATATCACCTTCAAAATATAATACTGTATCCACCATGTGTTCGAGCACGCGTGGTCCAGCTAATGCGCCTTCTTTGGTTACATGGCCGACCAAAATTATGCAAATTCCATTGGCTTTGGCAAGGCGCGTCAACTGCGCAGCACATTCACGTACTTGCGCGACAGAACCGGGTGCGGATTGCAGCACTTCAGAGTAAATGGTTTGGATCGAGTCGATTACAGCAATGGCGGGTTTTCGTTCTATCAGCACCGCTTGGATTTTTTCCAACTGAATTTCAGCAAATAAATGCACCGCTTGTACGTTTAAAGCTAAACGTCTTGCGCGTAAAGCTACTTGTTGCGCTGATTCTTCACCACTTACATACAACACCGGATACCGCGCCGACATATTCGACAACGCTTGCAATAAAAGCGTCGATTTGCCAATTCCCGGATCACCTCCGAGCAATACGACGCCGCCGTGCACTAAACCTCCGCCAAGGACACGATCTAATTCATCAATTCCGGTAGAAAAACGCGGTTCTTCATGCGCATCTATGGTACTTAAGTTTTGTACTTGACTAGTGGCAGACTGGGGGCTAAATCGTGATACGGATTTTTCAGCGATTGTTTCGACTAGCGTGTTCCATGCTTGGCAATGTGGGCATTGCCCTTGCCATTTAAGCGTTTGACCGCCGCATTCATTACAAGAATAAATGGATTTTTGCTTAGCCATGCAAGCGATTAATCGTACACCTCGGCCGTATTCAATGTGGCACCTCGTGCGTCTTTCTCAGAAAGTACCGGAGCATTGTCGGTAATAGGCCATTGAATGTTCAATGTTGAATCGTTCCACATGATGCAACGCTCATATTCCGGTGCCCAGTAATCTGTTGTGTTATATAAAAACTCAGCGTGCTCAGACAATACGATAAATCCATGCGCAAACCCTGGCGGAACCCACAACTGTTTTTTGTTTTCAGCGCTGAGGTTTTCTCCGACCCATCGCCTAAAGGTAGGGGATGAGCGACGAATATCCACCGCAACATCAAACACCTCCCCAACCACGACACGTACTAATTTTCCTTGTGGTTGTTTGATTTGATAATGTAAACCGCGCAGGACATGTTGAACGGAACGCGAGTGATTGTTCTGCACAAAGCTAACAGAATGCCCCACCGCTGATTCAAACTGACGTTGGTTAAAGCTTTCAAAAAAAAATCCTCGCGCATCTCCAAAAATGCGCGGTTCAAACAAAATTACTTCTGGGATAGCCAAAGGCGTTGCTTTCATTCTATATCTTACAAATTTCGTGACTAAAATTCACGTTTAAGAACTTCCAACAAATATTGTCCATAACCGTTTCTTGCCAAAGGTTGCGCCAAACGCTCCAATTGCTCTTCATTGATCCAGTTTTGTTTAAATGCGATTTCTTCCGGGCATGCAATCTTTAAGCCCTGACGGTTTTCTATCGTAGCGACAAACTGGCTTGCATCCAACAAAGATTCTGGCGTACCGGTGTCCAACCACGCATAGCCTCGCCCCATAATTTCTACATGCAACGCTGAATTTTCAAGGTAAATGCGATTTAAATCAGTTATTTCCAGTTCATTACGTACTGATGGTTTAAGACTCTTCGTGTATTCGGTTACTCGTTGATCATAAAAATACAGCCCGGTAACGGCATAATGGGATTTCGGTTTTTTGGGTTTTTCTTCTAAATTAATGACATTTCCTTTCGTGTCAAACTCAACCACTCCATAACGTTCTGGGTCATGTACATGATAAGCAAAAACACTCGCACCTTCTGTACGTGCCATGGCGCGTGTCAACAAAAGGTGAAGGTCATGTCCGTGAAAAATATTGTCACCCAGTACCAATGCAGAGCGATCATTCCCAATGAATGTTTCACCAATAATAAATGCTTGTGCAAGTCCGTCTGGCGTGGGTTGCTCGGCATACGAAATATTCAGCCCCCATTGTTTCCCGTCATTTAACAGCTTTTGATAATTGCCAACATCATGTGGCGTTGAAATAATCAAGATATCCTGAATACCCGCGAGCATTAATGTGCTCAATGGATAATAAATCATCGGTTTATCAAAAACGGGTAATAATTGCTTGGAGACCGTTTGTGTGATGGGATAGAGTCGAGTGCCTGTACCGCCAGCTAGCACGATTCCCTTCCGCTTCGGAAGGATAGATTTTTGAGTATTTTTTGCTACTATAAGACTGTTTATGGTGGACATAAATAAAAATTCTGATATTTATTCTTTTTCTATCAGCTTCTCAATACTGGTAAGTAGATAAAGCGCTAAGCAAATAATGGATGAAGGATTGTACTATATTTATACGCACAACCTGGATAATTACAGTGCTCAGTTTTACGCTGCGTTAAGGTAAAATCGTCGCATTATGCATTTTTATCCAATCTATCGACGATTAATAAAAAGACTCGCAACTCAGTGGAAGTTATCTTTACTTCTATTATTTATTTTTTTTATTGGCGCAATCGTCATAGCGCTTTTTCCTATCGCAATTAAACAGCTACTCGATAGTATTTTTATACAAAAAGATTGGTTGCTGGTGCAAAAATCATTTGTAATGATTTTGATGCTCGGTATAACTCAGGCGATAGTCAACTTTTCTGGTAATCACTTAACACAAATGATTTCGCGCGGATTTGGGATTAATTTTCCTCAAGAAGTATTAAGTAAATTACTAACGCTATCCATCAATCAATATGAAGATTTTATTAAGCAAAAAAAATTAAATGAATTGTTTCAAAATATTATCCAAATCAATTTGGTAACAATTGAAAAATTGACTTTACTGATGAAAGAAAGCTTTCTAATTCTTGGTTTAAGTATTTGTATTATTTACTTACATAAAGATTTTCTGTTGTTAGCGCTACTATTAACCCTCGCGATTATTTTTATTAAACAGATCGCAGCTGATCAGCTTAATAAAATAAATCAAGAATATCGAAAATCATTTAACAATGTAATGCACTCTTCCATACAATCAATTCAGCACTATAAGGAAATTAAGCTCAATCAAGGGCAAGCGTATGAAAGTTATCGTTTCGGTAGAGCGATAAGCTCTGTTTTTGAAAAAAATCAGCCGAAAATGATGATTAAATCAGTCCTTAATTTTCTTACTGAAATTATTGTAATGTGCATTATTGTCCTAAGCATTTATCTGCTTTCGTTAGAAATAGCGCATACTGGATTTGGCTTTGATGAAACAATTGCCCTGATAGCGGCGACCTCGTTGCTATTCTTTTCCATATATAAATGGAAAATAATTTTTGCCACATTGAGCCTTGATACAAAACGTTTAGCAAAAGTCTTTTCATTTCTTGATCAAATAACTGCTGAAGATACAGAAGCACAGCCGCTATCAACCGTACAAGGAAAATTACAATTCGATCATATTCAGTTGGGTGAAGTGAACCAATCTTTGTTTACTTTGAACCTGATCATTCAACCCAATGAAAAAATTATTTTTACTCAATATTCTACGGAAGCAAAAAACAGGTTAATAGATTTTCTTTTACGCTTCCAAAAAATCTCTTCAGGAAGAATTTTGCTTGACAATCAATCAATTGATAAAATTAAAATCGATGATCTCCATGCAAATATCGCTTTAATTTCAAAAAATACTATGTTACTTGATGATACTGTAGCCGGCAATATTGCTTATGGAGCCATGCGACATGCAACGGAAACTCAGATAACATCTGCCGTATACGCATCAGCAAGTGCCCATTTCATAAAAACCATGCCTGAAGGATTGCAAACCAGAATCGGCAAGAATGGTGCGCAGATACAAGAAGCCGAATACATAAAAATTGCGATTGCCCGCACATTACTGAAGAATCCAAAGATATTGATTTTAGATGAAGTTTCAGACCTCAAAGAATTTGGTAATCCCAACGAAGGAATATTAAAAAACTTGACTCAAAATAGAACCACCTTGATTTTCAGTAATAATGTTTCTTCTGAAGTCAATTGCGACCTTATCGTTAATTTAGAAAATGGAAAGGTAACGAGGGATCCTGTCAAAAATACAATCCATTGATTCAAGTGGCAAGAAAATTTGTATAGTCGACACTTAAATACATCCAACCGACTAATATAGCAGCAAGTTGGTCAATCAGGATTGCAACCGCCGCGCCAAAGGTTCCAAAATTGTCATGACGAGCTTATTTTAAGCTACAAAACACGCTCGTCATGAGTGAGTGTGTCTTTGCACAAATTAGACGATAGGAATGATACGCAGTGATCCATGTCCTAACACAGATGCTGTCGCAACATTCTGCAGAGTGATAGCTTTCGCAACGCGTTCTATATCACTCGTATTACCACTCAAACTGACTTCTTTTGCTGCATTTCCAAATGTCCAGGCATCGACGACAAACATATCGTATTGTGGACCATATTTTGCGCGAATTGCAGAGCGATCAATCGTGGTTCCAACCTTCGTATTCAATGCAATACCAAGTTCATTATGCGCGCCCACCAATTCTTCATACATGGAACCACATTCTTGCGCATTATTTAATACGCTTGATCGATCTTCCGCAAAGAAATCCGGTTGATTTAATCGGCTTTTTGCTTGTTGAGCAATACTATCTTTTTCTGATTGCGATAGATTAATACCGTATTGACTGGTCATCGACACAATATCATTCATTTTTTCTGCGATGTGCTGATAAATATTTTTCACTTTTGCGCACGCACCACAGCCACAATTACTATGATCGTCCCCGTGCACGCCAATTGCATGTCCTTTATTTTTGAGGGTGTCAGAAATTCTAGTTGCTAACTTTATTTCAGTATTGTCGCTCGGTGTTGAAGCACCGCCCAAATCACAGCCGTAAACAATGCTGAGCGTACCTCCTGCTGCCGATGGAGAAGCTTCACGCGTACCATCTTTATTACAACGGCCATCAACGCAGATAGAGGGCACGGTTCCTTGAACAGGAATATTAAACGTACCTGATGCAATTAATTGATACATGTTGTTTAGTGTTGTTGGGTCGATATCAGTACGATTTTCTGGACCGATGGAACCAAACCCGAGATTGAATGTACCGAGTGTGTGATAATTTGAATTGACGTTATTTGATTGCACGGATTGATTAGATGGCGTACCTGTCGTGCTGTTGGTATCTTGCCCCCCGAAAAAACCATTGAACCATTTCATTAAGCTTTCAAACATATTTAATCCTTTGCAGTAATTGGTTAATTGATCGTAATTTTTCTTACTTTTACCATACTCAAAGCAACTCAAAGAAGAGCAAGCTTTTTCCACCTCTCCAATATTCTATATCGATTTTTTTAATTGATATCCATCCTTTCCCAACTTCACTCTGAGGCGTTAGAATTCTAGCATCAATTTTATGTAACATACATTTTGATGCTCTTGCAAAATGCCACGAATCTTTCAGCACAGAGTAATTTCGTGATAATTTGTGAGGAGATTGGGTATTTATTTTAGCTTTTTCAGTAAATAAGCCAAAAATAATCACATCCTAAATCGGTTATTTTTAGCGAAGCAACTCTCCCCCCGCAGCATCCGACTGATCAACCAAAACTGCAATCCCGAAAAGGCCTCAATAAGTTGTTTTAGTCAATGTTTACCTGTACTACCGAATCCGTCCTCTCCTCGTGAGCTTTGCTCGAAACTATCCACGGGATTGAATTCTACTTGGATGATTGGAACCACAACTAATTGTGCAATCCGTTCCAGAGGATTGAGTTGAAAACTATCTTGGCCACGGTTCCAGCACGACACAAGAATTTGCCCTTGATAATCTGAGTCGATGAGTCCGACCAAGTTTCCTAATACGATACCGTGTTTATGTCCGAGTCCCGAGCGTGGCAGAATTAACGCGGCCAAATGCGAATCTGCAAGGTGAATTGCTATGCCAGTGGGAATCAAACAAGTATCTCCTGGGTTGAGCGTCATGGTTTCTGCAATGCAAGCGCGTAAATCAAGTCCTGCGGAACCGGGAGTCGCATAAGCAGGAAAACGTTCATTCAAGCGCTCATCAAGAATTCTGATGTCAATTTTTTTCATACAAAAACTCCAAGTGAATCTGTTTAATGTTATTTAGAAAAATGTGCTGATATGTTTGATGAGATGCCTAGCTTGTTCAATTTTCGGTGCTTTTGGAAGAACATGCTCGCCTTTATCGTCCAAAAGAACCAATGCATTGCTATCGGAGCCGATGGCTTCTTGCGCCCAATTGGCAACCATCAACGGAAGTCTTTTTTTGCGCCGTTTTGCTTGTGCATTTTCGACAAGATTTTCAGTTTCAGCCGCAAAACCAACACAAAACGGCGGGTTAGGAGTTGTTGAAACGATCTTGAGAATATCTGGATTGGGTGTCAACTCTAACGTTAAATTGCTATCGGATTTTTTAATTTTTTGCGTGCTAATATTCGCTGCGCGGTAATCTGCGACCGCAGCCACGCTGATAAAAATATCCGTTTGCGCAATGTGATTTTGCACTGCCGCTAACATTTCCTGAGCACTTTCTACGCTAATGAATTGTTCGACCGCGGTTGGCGTCAAACAAGTAGGACCGGAAACCAACGTAACTTTAGCACCAGATTCAACCGCAGCTTGTGCAATGGCGTAGCCCATTTTTCCAGAACTTTTGTTGGTAAGGCCTCGTACCGTGTCAATTGCTTCAAACGTAGGTCCTGCCGTGATGAGAATATTTTTATTGTGAAGTAACCGATTGCTTTGCCAGAAAGCAGTTATTGTTTGCGCCAATTCAACGGCTTCTACCATCCTCCCCATGCCTGTTTCGCCACAAGCTTGTATGCCACTGACAGGGCCGACTATGTGGATTCCATCGTCACGCAATATTTTCACATTGCGCTGCGTTGCCGGATTCTCCCACATTTGACGGTTCATTGCCGGTGCGATCAAGAGCGGGCAATTACGCGCAAGGCAGAGTGTCGAAAGCAGATCATCCGCAATGCCATGTGCGAGTTTGGCAATGAAATCAGCACTTGCAGGCGCAATTACAACGACATCGACTTCCCGGGAAAGATTGATATGCGGCATATTATAAGAATGGCTCGTGCCCCATAAATCTGTAAAAACAGGATTACCCGTCAATGACTGGAAAGTAAGTGGTGCAATAAACTGACAGGCACTTTGAGTCATGACTGTTTGTACGTTTATCGCATTTTGCGACAACAAATGTGCCAATTCCGCAACCTTATAAGCCGCTATTCCACCGGTAATGCCAAGCAATAAGCGTTTTTTTTCCATGAAAGGTATTAAGTGGAGAGATAAATCATGAGTGGTTATGTAATAAGAAAGAGGCTTTTCGAAAACCGATTGTATTCCACATATTTTTAAAAATAGTTCATTTGAACGATTAATACCAGTTTTTTGTTGCCGCTAATAAGCATTAGACCACCTATTCATGCGTATAAATTTTACTTGCGAATGTAATAAGTCGGTAATAATTCTAACTTCCATTCTACTTATCATGACTATTATTCATTGGCCTATTTCAGAGCGTCCAAGAGAAAAATTACTACAAAGAGGCGCTTCAGTGCTTTCTGATGCAGAGTTACTGGCTATTTTTTTGCGCACCGGAATTGTCGGCAAGAGTGCAGTGGATCTCGCGCGAGAGTTGCTGCAACATTTTGGTAGTTTGAGTGATATTTTTTCGTCCAGTCAAAGTGAATTCTGCCAATTCCCAGGTTTGGGCAACGCCAAGTACGCGCAGCTCCAAGCCGTATTGGAAATGTCTCGGCGCGCGTTAGCGGAAGAACTTAAATGCAACGACGTGCTCAATTCGCCACAATCAGTGCGTAATTTCTTGCGGCTTAGCCTAGCCAGGAAACCACATGAAGTTTTCCTAGGCATTTTTCTAGATACTCGTAACCAAATCATCGCAAGTGAAGAACTTGCCAGCGGGACCTTAACAGAAACCAGTGTCTATCCAAGAGAAATCATTAAACGTACTTTATATCATAATGCAGCAAGCGTCATTTTTGCCCATAACCACCCATCGGGAAAAACGGATCCCAGTCATGCAGATCTCATGTTGACTGAAATTTTAAAAAAAGCACTCGCCACCATTGATGTCAAATTACTCGATCACTTCATCATTACGAGCGATAACGAAATTCTTTCTTTTTCCGAACATCATCTGATTTAGATTTTTATAATGGGTATGTAACATTATCTAGAACAATAAAAATTGTCCTACCTTACAAATAAGGTAGGATGAAAATTCCGTATTTTTTCATTTCTACTGATGCAGCAGAAAAAAATGCATCCGAATGTGGTTTTAATCACAGCATTGATTGTCGATATGTTGTAATCTCCCCAGATATTTTTCTTTTGGCTGAAAAGTCAGAAAAAACGTCGTTCATTTTTCGTTAATATTTTTAGGATATCCTTGATCCTTGAGTTTTATTAACAACAAGAAAATAGCTTGATCATGTCAAAGGTAGATTCGCTGAATACGAACGCCATGCCGCCCAAATGCGGCGTGAATCAATGGTTGCTTATGATTGACGAGCAATTTCGAAAACAAAATTACCGTCAAGCTCGCGACTTGCTTCTGCAAGCGTTAGCTATTTTTCCAGACCACGCTGTGCTTCGTGATCGTTTGCTCATGATAGATTCCCGCTGGAGTGAGCCGCTTGCATGCCGAGGGATTCATCTCGTCACACCATCAGAAAAGGATTTTCTCTATTTACAACAATGCTATACGGATGAAGCATTTATGCAGCAATTGCTACCGATGGGGAGAAAGAAACAAAGTGCCGATACCATTCGGCACGCTCTGAGGCAAAGTGAATTTTCAGTCGCACATTACCGGAGCATGCATCGAGTCATCAAAAAAGAAGTGTATTCAAATTCAGAATTACCTTCCTCGCAAAGTAATCTGAAACCGATCGGATTGGCGAGCCTGGTGGATATACAGATTGCGCACAGGCGGGCGGAGTTACTTATCGGCATTCCCGATCAGTTCGAACGACAAAGAACAACGGCGGTAGTCATGATGCTTATCATGGACATGGCTTTTAATCAGATTGGATTGCATAAACTAACGTCGCTCGTGCTGGCCAATAATCCTCATTCGCAGCGAAGTACCGTAGCTATTGGGTTTACTCAGGAAGGCTTACGCCGACAGCATTTGTGTGATCCTCAAACCCGACAATGGCTAGATTGCTACGAAAATGGCATCGTTGCCGATGATTTTTACCACAACCCGATCATTGCTCGTGTATCGAAACGCCTGATTGGACGAGACATTACTGTAAAGCCAGTTTGAAATGTAACCTACTGTGAGGAGAAATTCTGATGGCAAATTAACGATCACGTAATAGCTGCACATCCTGAACTGAAACATCTATTGTTCTATTAATCGCGTATTTTAAATTAATAAGGAAATATTATGGCTTCTTATATTGGCACAAATGGAAACGATACTCTGATGGGCCTTGATGATGTATCCGATGACTTTACAGGCAAGCTGGGAAACGATGTAATAATTGGTGGCGATGGATTTGTAACAGATTGGGCGCATTATGATAATGCACCAGCCGCAGTGACAGTCAATCTGGCAGTAGGTACTGCCACCGGCGGGGATGGTAACGATACCCTGATTGGTATCGAGGGTGTGACGGGTAGTAAATTTAACGACACGTTGCGCAGTGGCGCTGGTTTAGACAGTATTTTGTATGGTGGTGCCGGAAATGACACATTGATTGGTGATAATGGCTTTGATTCACTGAAAGGGGGGGCAGGTAATGACAACCTAATTGGCGGTGAAGGTATTGATTCTGCCGATTATTCCGATGCCATATCGGCGGTAACTGTCAATCTAATTACAGGAACAGCTGTGGGAGGTGCTGGAAAAGATACGCTTTCAGGTATTGAACAAGTGTTCGGTAGCAACTTTAACGACACTTTGGTCGGTGGAATCTATGGTAGTTATTTATCTGGTGGCAAAGGTAACGATTCAATAATAGGCGCTGATAACTCCTACAACACGTTGGATGGTGGTGATGGGAATGATTCGTTAATCGGGGGAAATGGTAATGACTACTTGATTGGTGGATTGGGTGCGGATATTTTGACTGGCGGTGAAGGCTTTGATTCTGCCATTTATTTCGATGCCATATCGGCGGTAACTGTGAATTTAAACACTGGAACAGCCACCGGGGGTGCTGGAAACGATATTTTAAGGGGAATTGATAGTGTTCAGGGTAGTCAGTTTAACGATACCCTTATCGGCAGTAATGCTGGTGTTTCTTTATCTGGTAATTTTGGCAATGATGTTTTGTTAGGAGGAAATGGTAACGATACTCTAGATGGTGGCTTAGGGAATGACGTCTTAACTGGAGGAAAAGGGATTGATTGGGCTAATTTTAACGAAAGCGTGACAGTTAACCTCGCTACAGGAACTGCTACCGGCGAAGGTAACGATACCCTGAAGGAAATTGAAAATGTTAAGGGCAGTTTCTATAATGATACGTTGATCGGCGATGCCAATGCCAATGTTCTGGATGGTAGAGAAGGAGATGACTGGCTGACTGGAGGTCAAGGAGACGATATACTGATAGGATACAAAGGTGTCGACTGGGCTAGCTACAGCGATGCCACTTCCGCAGTGATGGTGGATCTGGATGCGGGAACGGCAACAGGTGGTGCAGGTAACGATACGCTACAAGAGATTGAGAATGTTCAGGGAAGCAAGTTCAACGATACACTGAAGGGTAACGGTTTAGGTAACAGTCTGGACAGTGGAGCCGGCAATGATACACTGAACGGAGGATGGGGATCGGATACACTGAAAGGCGGAGCTGGCAATGATATACTCGATGGACAGGAGGACGAGGATACGCTGACCGGTGGAGGTGGTAACGATATTTTCAAATTTACCGTAAATGGCCCGGTTGACATAATCAACGACTTTAATGTGATCAACGATACTATCCAGCTTGAAAATGGTGTATTCAATGCGCTGAAGTCTACAGGTGTGCTTGCTGCGGGTCAATTCAAAGTTGGTTCGAAAGCGTCAGATGCCAATGACTTTGTTATCTACGACAAGGCAACGGGTGAGCTGCTGTACGATGCCGATGGCAATGGAGCCGATGCAGCAGTTCAGATTGCTATTTTAAGTGCAGGATTAAACATGACCAATGCCGATATTGTTGTGATCTAAGACAAGTTTCGAAAAAACCCGGAAATGAAGTGTCCGCCATTTCCGGGTTTTTTATATCGGATGAGAACGTTGCACGGTTGTGATCTTGATTTGTCAGTCAAGTGTGTTGATACCGGTTTGAAATTGACCAGGAAAAAACAGAGCGCAGGATACTACGCATCTGGAGGCTGTCTCCTAAACTGTGTAATTATCTATCTAAGCTGTTCATGCTCTGACGAAAGTCCAGGTCCTCGTTCAACATGCTTACTACTATTTGCATGGATTATCGCAATTGATAATTAATCGGTGATACTGGGACTAGTATTTTCGGTTTATCTAACAACGTATCATTCGATGAGGGTGACACGGTTTCTCGAAAGGGGAAAGTTGAGTTGGCCGTGCCGCTGGTTTGGGTGAGGCTTTTGTTTTTGACAAGTTTTTTTAATGCAAAAAGAGATTGTTGCGGATTGTAATCAAAAATCAATGTGTTCGAGACTGTTTGCACTCGACTTGTGTTAAACGTGGAAAACGCACCTCTTCCGGCACTAAAGTCTGTCACGATTGAATTAACCAGGATTATTAATTCGTGGCCATTAAAATAACCCGTTGCATCCACCGTCTCTAGCGCTTGTGGCGGTAATGTTAGATCAGGGCTTCCCGATCCGAAATATCCCAATGCAGTGACATGGTCAATGCAAACCGCGCCGCTGTTGTTAATAAATCTAGGAATTCCCCCCGTCAAGAGTAAGCGGTATATTCCCTGACCAACATCTTCGATGACTTCAAATTTACTTTGGATCAATAAACCTGTTGCGGTTATGTCGTTATCGTCGACTGTATTGAAACAATCCTGCCCGTCATAGACGATTTCCACGGCATAGTTATTATTCGACAAAACAAGAAAAACGGTTATGCAGATCAGTTTTGCGATGGTATTCATGCCACGGTACCTTATAGTCAATCGTTAACGAAACTTTCCTTCGACAAATAAATTGCTAGGCTTTATTGCTACAATTTTTTCAAATTACGCTCTTACCAGATCGTATAGTTTCGCAAAGGTATCTCCTACATATTGTATTTGTTCCGAAGTGTGAGCCGCATTAACGCTGCAGCGTACCAGTGATTTTCCTTCGGGTGCTGCTGGAGGCAGGATGAGATTCACGTAAATGTTGTGTTCTAATAAACTTTTCCACATCAGCAATGCTTGTTGCGGGGTCTCTAAAATAGCGGCGATGACAGGTCCTGGATCAGGCCCTAATTGATAACCCGTTTGCTTAAGTTGGGTATAAAGTTGCGTGCAATTTTTCCATAATTGCTCACGCAAATGACTACCTTTGCGAAGTAATTCTAGAGCTGCTCGCGTTGATGCAATGGTAGCAGGTGAGGGTGATGCAGTAAAAATATACGGATGGCTCACGTAACGCAATTGTTCAAGTTGCGGATGATTACTGACGCAAAAACCACCGATGCTGCACAAACTTTTACTGAAAGTGCCGGTGATAAAATCGACTTCGCTGAGTAATCCTGTTTTTTCGACTAAACCTTGTCCTGTTTCTCCAAGCACACCAAGCGAATGCGCTTCGTCCAATAGCAAAATACAACCATATTGTTTCTTGATTTTAATGATTTCAGCCAATGGCGCTTGGTCACCAAGCATACTGTAAATGCCTTCAGCGATGATCAGCGTTGTTTCGACACGATTACCCAGCCTGCGCAGTCGTTTTTCCATGTCGGCCGCGTCATTGTGTTTAAAACGCACGATGTCCGCGCCGCTCAGTATGCATCCATCGTAGATGCTCGCGTGCGAATCCCCGTCGATCAGTACGGTATCGCCTGGCCCAACTAATCCGGAAATGGTGCCGAGATTTGCTTGGTACCCGGTGGTAAATACGATGCCGTTGCTGCATTGATAGAAATCGGCAAATTCTTTCTCTAAAGCACGATGGCCGAAATAACTTCCGTTTGCCATTCGGGAACCGGTTGTTCCTGTGCCTTCTTTATCAATTGCTTGATGTGCTGCTTGAATACATTCCGGTGCAAAGGTAAGCCCGAGATAGTTATTGGTTCCTAATAACAATACGCGCCGATCGCCAATACGAGCTTCAGTGGCCGAATACACTTCCTCGATGGGAATGCCAAAAGCGCCTACGCCATCAGGTAGTAAAGATTTTCTAGCAGTCGCTGCTGCATCTAGCTTTTCAAGTAAATTCATTATGTGGCCGATTTGATTTTATGTACTAATGCGGCTAATTCACCAACCGTTTGGATATCAGTAAGTGCATTGATAGGAATCGAAATATCGAAAGTATCTTCAATTTCCATTATTAAATTTAGCAGCTTGATGGAATCAATCGATAATTGGGTTATAAGATTGGTTTCAGGCGCAATACTCACTTCTGGCACTTTAGCCAAGCTGGTTAGGCGATCACAAAGTAATTGAACGATCTGGTTGTAATCTGTTTCACTCATACATTATTTATAGGAATTTGGTCTTTGATTAGATTACTGTAGATAACGCATCTTGTAAACGAATACGGGGCTTCCATTCAGGAAGAGCCCGTTGTAGTGGTGTGTTATCGCACACCCAGTTGTCATGCTGTAGTTCATTCACCTTGCCAGGTGTTAGCATGGGAGAGTATTGCAGTATTTTAGACAAGAATAAGTTGGTGGAAGCGACAGCACGAATCAATGTATTGGGGATTGCAATACATCGTATAGTTTGTTGCCATTCATGCTCGGCTAACTTCGATAAGCTTTGGTAACTATATCCATCAGGATTACCATCATCAAGCTCAAACTTTCCTTGTATATTTTCTTTTGAAGATAACCAACATAGCATGGCTGCTACTAAATCATTTACGTGCAATAATCCGAATCGATTCTCTATTTTTCCCACGACAGGTAAAAAACCTTGCCGCATTGCTTTGAAGAGCGGCTTTAATTCTTTATCCCCAGGCCCATATACGGCTGTGGGACGATAAATTGTCCAATTAAGTTGGTCAGAATACTTAATCAGTTCTTGTTCAGATAAGTATTTGCTACGTGCATACCAAGAAAGTTGCGGTTCTTTAGCCGCCAAAGATGAAATGTATAAAAAACGCGGAATTTGGGGTTGTTCAACGATTGCTTCTAAAAGATTTTGCGTGCCTTGAGTGTTGATGTGTGCAAATTGATCGAATGAATTACCTCTTGTTGTTGCAGCGCAATGAATCACAAATGAGGTATCACAAACCAAACGACGTAATGCAATGTGATTATCTAAATCACCCTGAATCCATTCAATAGACTCACGGTCAGGTTGTAATTTCCGCGTAAGTGCGCGAACGCTATAACCATTCTCAATGAGTCTTTCGATGAGGTTTTTGCCAATGAAACCTGTAGCGCCCGTTACCGCTACAAGTTTCGGCATTTCTGTTTTATCTATCGCCTGATTCCACAGCAGATAGCTGCGTATCATTCAAATTGGTTCTTTGGATATAGCCTTGACGGGCAGCGAAACGAGATAGTTTCCCTGAAGATGTTCTCGGTAAAGTATGAGGCGGAACCAATTCCACGACACAATTTACACCAAATGCCATATACACTAACTGCTGCAAACGAGTTGTCAATGATTGACGTTCAGTAGTAGCTGCAAGTCTGCATTCAATGACTAAAACGATCGTAGTTGTGCCATCTTCATCGCTTACACCAAATGCCGAGGCTTCACGCGATCTTACCTCCGGCTGTTGTTCAGCTAATTCTTCAATATCTTGCGCTCGAATATTACGGCCATTGACAATGATGACGTCGGTGCGACGGCCTGTAATATACAAATCGCCTTCAAAAAGAAAACCGATATCGCCTGTGTCTAGCCAGCTACCTGGTTTCAATGCTTTATTGGTTTCTTCAGCATTATTATAATAACCGGTCATCACACTGTCGCCATGTACCAAAACACTACCAACCATCATTTCAGGCAGTTGTTTGCCATCCTCATTGGTTATTTTGACGATATGACCTGGTAAAGGGCGTCCGCAATTTACAAATTCACTTTGCTTGCGACCTTCTGCCTGTATTCGTACAGCCACTTTTTTATCGATCAATGCCTTACTGTCTATTTGAATGCTTTGACAGCCTGTGCCTATTTTAGAAAAAGTCACAGCGAGGGTAGATTCAGCTAAGCCATAACATGGCAGAAAAGCATTTGCATCAAATCCCGCAGATGCAAACTTCTCTGCAAAATTTCTCAGGATTTCAGGCCTAATCATTTCCGCCCCAATACCTGCCGCCCGCCAGCTACTCAAATCCAATTCTTTTAAATCGGAATCTCTTGCTCTCATGGCGCATAATTTGAGACCGAAAGGTTGGCTAAATGCAACCGTACAACGATTACGGCTAATAATTCGCAGCCATTGTAACGGTCTTATAGCAAAATCTCTGGTCGCCAGATAATCAACAGAAAGTTGGGTAACCATTGGCGCCAAAACCAAGCCCACCAACCCCATATCGTGATAAAAGGGCAACCATGAGGCTGAACGATCAGTTGGTTTTATTTCCAAACCATTTTGCACAATTCCTTGTAAATTACACATCAAGGCACGTTCTGTGATTACTACGCCTCGAGACGCTTTCGTACTCCCAGAAGTAAATTGTAAATAGGCTGTTTCGTCAGGATGGTTCTCTTGAAAATCAATGTCTTTAATAGGTAACTTACTCAGTTCTGCTGGAGTTCCTATCCATTGTAAGCTTCCGACATGTTCCGCAGCTTCTTTCAAAAAACCTACATAATCGATGTTTGCCACGGCAATACTTGCCTGGCCACTTTCGAGCATGCCTCTAAGCTGCTGTACATATATCGCGTGACTGCCCAGATTAACCGGAACAGGCATCGCAAATGGAACTAAACCTGCATAGCGACATGCAAAAAACAGCTCAACAAACTCAGGAGAAGTGTCGGCAATAATCGCCACTCGTTCACCACGAGGCAAATTTAGGCTAAATAAACGTTTTGCTATTGCTCTCGCGTTTTCCCTTAATGCACTATATGGTAAAACCGAACGTAAGTTTCCTCTAGCATCGTAAAAATTATAGCCAGTAATTCCTTTTGCCGCATACTCCAAAGCGCTCGTTAAGGTATCAAAACCCGCTAACTTCTGAGTTAATGTATTGAGCGTAGGTGTTATTTGTAATTCGCTTGAAGGTTGAAAATCAAACGCTTGCGTTAGCGGAGCGTTCAACTTGGTTATTGTCGAACTCAAGATCTTCCCCTCGAAGTAATAGTACTAATCATTTCGCTTCTTCCATAAAAAAAGCAAAAAAATCCGGCTGCGCGTGCCAACGCCGATCATAAATATGTAAAAACTTACGTTCTTTTGGCTGAAAATTTATCATTCAAACGCTTACCGTTGACGTTGCTTAATATATGACTGTGTCATATTTGACCACACCGCAGCTTATATAAGCTACTATTGACTGTCAAGGAAATATTAAAAATGTGTTGTGCGCAAACAACAACTTATGTGAAATTTTTGATGTGCTTCAACTTATTTGTAACAGCTAAGATTAATTAAATGTAAAAGATCTTTCGTTAATAAGTGACTAGCTATGCTCTGATAATACTGAATTATTTTTCAATAAGGCTAATTTTTCTGTGAATTTATTACCATATCTTCATGAATTAATTTCGTTTTTTTTGCTTTTTTTGAGCATGTGCATAATTTTTTCAAATGAAGCCTCTGGCGAGCTGTGCCATTAATTCAGCAAGATGACTTGAAACATCATCGACTATCGGTCTTCATCGGTACATTATTTTGCCTTAATCATTGCATCAGTCTAGTGATCCCAAACTCATTGGTATTTTCTACGGTAACTGTTTTTTTCTTGCCATTATTTTAGTTGATTATCGCATTGATAAGAGAGAATTGTGCGATGGGCTTTAGTAAATTTTAAAATATTCACAATTTAATCAATATCGCATACACTCAACGGATGCATGCTCGTCCTCCACTCTCGCAATGGTATGAACTGATTTCTTCGCATGGTGTTATGCGCCTGGTATTAACGGGTGACTATACGCTCGTCGCTTTAAAGAATGTTTTAGCTGAGTTGGCAAACGAATTAACACAACATGCAAGCAATGATAGTGAGGTCGAGTGGGATCTAACTAATATCCAGCAAATAGATTCGGTGGGAATCAGCTTTCTATGGCGCGTTTGGAAATTACAGCGACCCACAAAAATTAAACTACGTCCTGAACAAGAACAAATGCTTAGCCGACTTGAGCGATTAAAGCCGATGGCGGACGAAAAGAAATTCGGTGACGCTTTGTGGTTTGTTGTTGGTATTGGTAATGTGGCGATTCAGTTTTGGCAGCATGGCACAGATCTTGTTGCCCTGATGGGGAGGCTGTTTTTAGACGTACTTTATCTGCTTCGGCACCCATTGAGCATTCCTTGGCGAGAGATCTCGGCGAACATTTATCATGCAGGCGCTCAAGCTTTGGGAATAACTGCATTGGTCGGGTTTTTGATCGGTGTGGTAATTAGTTATTTGTCTTCCAAGCAATTGCAACTTTTTGGTGCAGATATCTTTATCGTGAATTTACTTGGAATCAGCGTAATTCGTGAACTAGGACCTATGCTGGCAGCCATTCTTGTTGCAGGTCGCTCTGGTTCGGCTATGACAGCACAACTTGGTGTAATGCGTGTAACCCAAGAGTTAGATGCACTTGCGGTAATGGGGATTTCACATAGTCAACGTTTGATATTGCCGAAAATTTTAGGCCTAGGAATTGCTATGCCATTACTAGTGGCTTGGACGAGCATGATGGCTTTAATTGGCGGTATAGTTGCAGCAGAATTGCAATTAGGGTTGAGCTATCAATATTTTTTATCAGTGTTGCCGGAATCGGTTCCGATCGCAAACTTATGGCTGGGGTTGGGTAAAGGTGTGGTGTGTGGTATGGCAATCGGCTTAATTGCCTGTCACTTTGGATTAAAAATCAAGCCCAATACCGAAAGCCTGGGGATAGGCACAACCACTTCAGTGGTTACTGCTATTACGGTGGTTATCATTATTGATGCAATCTTTGCTGTAATGTTTTCGCATGTAGGAATTCGATAATTTTATGAATAAACCTGCGGAAGTTGTTATCGAAATAAAAGGGCTGCATACACAATATGGCAATCATGTTGTGCATAAAGACGTCAATTTAACGATTTATCGTGGTGAAATACTGACTCTTGTAGGTGGTTCAGGAAGCGGCAAGACCACATTGTTGCGACAAATTCTCGGGTTAGAAAAACTACGTCAAGGCAGCGTGAAAATATTTGGTAAAACTAACAATGCTTCTATAAATGCGGAAGACAAAGATATTTATCAGCGAATAGGGGTATTGTTTCAACAAGGCGCGTTATTCAGTGCGTTAACGGTTTTTGATAATGTAGCGTTACCTTTACGCGAGCTGCGCCGATTTGATGAGAAAACTATTTACGATCTGGTCATGATTAAGTTAGACATGGTCGCAATTGGTCCCGAGCATGCTAATAAAATGCCTGCTGCCTTATCAGGCGGAATGATTAAACGCGTCGCTTTGGCTCGTGCCCTGGCGCTAGATCCGGAGTTGCTGTTTTTGGATGAGCCAACCGCAGGGCTTGATCCTGAGCTCAGTGAAAATTTTGTTGAGCTGATTTTATCGCTTCGGCGTGAAATGAATTTAACGGTGATCATGATTACCCATGATCTCGATACGCTGGTTGCGTTATCTGATAGAGTTGCCGTACTCGCTGATCAACATGTCATTGCGGTTGGTGCGTTGAATGAGATTAGCCATATCGATCATCCGTTTATGACTAATTTCTTCAAAAATATCCAGCACAAAATTAACACTAACAATTATTCGGAGCAGTCATGGAAAACCGTTCCCACGCTTTAATAACCGGTTTTTTCGTAATTATTTTGAGTATTGCAGTCGGGTGGGCTGCGATGTGGTTTAGCCGCAGTAATGTTCAATTCAATGCTTATCTGATTGCTACTAAAGAATCTGTCAGCGGTTTAAGCTCGCAATCAGCCGTTCATTATCGCGGAGTGAATATCGGGAAAGTTGAGAGAATTGAATTTGCTCCTAATGATTCACAAGAAATTTTAATTCATATTGCCATTGACGAGAAAGTTGTCCTCAAAAACACTGTTTACGCGCAATTAGGTTATCAAGGAGTCACTGGACTTTCTTATATTCAATTGAATGATGACGGAGTTGGTGTTTCGGATTTGCCAAGTTTTGTGAAGATACCAATGAGACGCTCATTGTTTGATGAAGTGGCTGTTTCGGGACAAGATTTATTGAACAACGTGAATCAACTTGCTATTAAGATGCATCATTTATTGGATGAAAATAATCGTGAAAGTATTTCGAATACTTTAAAGAATGTCGAGCAAATTACCAATAATTTCAGTGCGATTACGGGACGGTTTCAGCCCGTTATGCAGTCATTTAGTGATTTAGGGGGGCAATCCGGTACTTTAATCAAGCGATTAGATCAATTGTTATTGGAAGTAAGCGCTTTAGTCAAAAAAGCTAACCAGAAAGAGGGTATTTTTGATAGTCTATCGCTCAGCGCTCAAGAGTTAATTAGCACAATCCCTGAGTTGCAAAATGCAACTTATAGCATTTCTAACAGTACGCGTAATCTTGATCGTTTTTTGCATCACTTGGAAGAGCATCCAGAAAGCTTATTATTTGGCAAACCTTCTGCGTTGCCTGGGCCTGGCGAGCAGGGTTACGCACCACCTAAATAATCCCATGAAAAAACAATTGATCCTGTCATGTTTATGTGCCGCATTGTTGGCGAGTTGTTCTGTATTCCATAAGCATGCAGATCCTCTTGCTTTTTATGATTTGAAAACTCAGCGATTACAAAGCTCACTGGATATTTCCAAACAAAAAGAGCGATTGCATAAAAGAAATATTTTGATAAGCGATGCTTCAGCGCCATCTTGGTTGGATAATACGGCTATCTACTATCGTTTAGAATTTCACAATTCAGCGCAGCTCCATCGCTATGCCAATAGTCGCTGGATTGCGTCTCCGACGGTCATGTTAACGCAAAAAATGCGCGATCAAATTGCCAAGAGTACGGGAAATCCAGTTATCAAAAATAATAATACCGCAAAGGCCGAATATATTTTGCATATAGATTTATTAGAATTTACACAAGTATTCGAGACTGTTCAGCAAAGTCATGGATCAATTGCGTTACGCGCTAGCCTGGTTAGAAACGGTACGCGAAATTTACTGGCGCAAAATTATTTTAGCGTTCAAGTGGCTGCTCCGACGTCGGATGCCAAGGGTGCTGTATCGGCGCTAAGCAATGCCAGTGACGAACTGACTGATAAGCTTATTGAATGGATGATAGCTGAGCTTCCGGCAAATACTTCGCATTGAGATACTAAAATCAATCACCCATGAGTTGTTTCCATCGCATTGTGTTAGTATTTCCAAATAATTAATTTGGAGTCGTTTGTGCGTTTAATATCTGCTTTTATTGTCATTGTGTATGCATTGACCGCTTGTGGTTTGAAGGGTCCCTTGTATCTTCCTCCTGAAGACGATTCAAACGGCAACTTACAGAAATCGAAAAAGAAATGAGTGGTTTCGAAGCATTTGATTACCGCAATGGTGAGTTGTTTGTTGAGGAAGTGCCTTTACAACAAATTGCGGAAAAATTTGGTACGCCTTGTTATGTTTATTCGCAATCGGTGCTTACCAATGCCTATCGACAGTTTGATGCTGCTTTTGAGAAGCGTGATCACCTGATTTGTTATGCGGTTAAAGCAAATTCCAACATTGCCATACTCAATCTGCTAGCCCAACTCGGTAGTGGTTTTGATATTGTTTCCGGCGGCGAATTGCAACGTGTCATTAAAGCGGGCGGGGATGCTCAGAAGATTATTTTTTCTGGCGTAGGAAAAAACGCCAACGAAATGCGCATGGCTTTGAATTTGAATATTCTTTGCTTCAATGTAGAATCTGAAATCGAATTGATGACATTGAATCATGTTGCAAAAAGCATGGGTAAAGTTGCGCCAGTGAGTTTACGGGTCAATCCGGATGTCGATGCGAAAACACATCCATATATTTCCACCGGACTCAAAGAAAATAAATTTGGTATCGCTACGGATGAAGCCATTCGTATTTATCAGTCCGCACAGTTGTATCCTCATATTCGCTTTACTGGTATTGATTGCCACATTGGCTCGCAATTGACCTTGTTGGAGCCTTTTATTGAAGCTACCGAAAAAATGTTGCAGTTACTGCAGAGCTTAAAAAATCAAAATATAAATATCGAGCATTTGGATTTGGGTGGTGGATTAGGAATTCGATACAGCGACGAGAAACCACCCTCAATTAAAGAGTATGTCACGACCTTATGCAGCCTGACACAAAATATGAAACAACGTTTGGTGATTGAGCCAGGGCGGTCATTGGTTGGTAATTCAGGTATTTTATTGACTCGTATCGAGTATCTCAAACAAACTGCTGCGCGTAATTTCGCTATTGTTGATGCTGCCATGAATGATCTTATTCGCCCATCACTGTATGATGCTTATCACGATATGCTTCCGGTGAAGAAGAATACAGTTGCGGCAAAAAGTTATGAGATCGTTGGTCCCGTTTGTGAGACAGGGGATTTCTTGGGACGTGATCGAAAATTAAGCATTGTAAATGGTGATTTACTGGCTATTATGTCAGCGGGTGCTTATGGCATGAGTATGAGTTCTAACTACAATACTCGTTCCAGAGCTGCAGAAATTTTAGTATCAGGTGGTCAAATGCACCTGATTCGTCAACGCGAAACATTCGATCAAATGATCGCTGGGGAACAAATCATTGCAGATTAGAAATGGCGTTAATGAGATCGGTGCAACTGTCATAACATGCTGCATTTGCTCGGTGATCTAACAGATTTTCATGAATACAAGTCTACCCACTATGGATGATCTGCGTTATCAGGATGATATCTTGCAGGGAGTATCTCGAACTTTTGCATTAACGATTCCACAATTACCAGAATCTTTACGCCAAGTGGTTGGTAACGCTTATTTGCTGTGCCGTATCACGGATACGATAGAAGATGATAGTGCGCTTACTTTTACGCAAACAAAAGAATTATCGCAAATGTTTGTGAATGTGGTGCAAGGAACCGTGCCTGCAGAAATGTTCTCACAAAAGCTGTATCCTCTTCTTTCCGATAACACCATACCGGCAGAGCATGATTTAATTAAAAACACACCTGCAGTTCTTCGCATAACTCACAGTTTTAATGCAATTCAACGTAATGCCCTGGAACGCTGCATTCAAATAATGGGTAAAGGTATGTCGGATTATCAAGAATCGGCTTCGTTAGAGGGGCTGCCAGATTTAGATGCGTTGAATCAATATTGTTATTATGTCGCTGGAGTAGTAGGAGAAATGCTAACAGAATTGTTTTGCGATTATTCTCCTGAAATAAATCACCACAAGCCTGAACTGATGAAATTATCCGTATCCTTTGGTCAAGGTTTGCAGATGACAAATATTCTTAAAGATATATGGGATGATCGGAAACGGGGAGCCTGCTGGTTGCCACGAGAAATTTTTCAAAAGCATGGATTTGATTTGAGAAATTTACAACCTAATACATCCTCAAATATACATTTTCAAGCAGGATTGGCTGAGTTATTGGGAATTGCTAAGAATCACTTGCGCAATGCGCTTACGTACACGAAATTAATTCCTTCTCATGAAACAGGTATTCGGCGATTTTGCTTATGGGCCATTGGAATGGCAGTTTTAACACTGAATAAAATTAATGCGCATCGTGCTTTTTCTGAAAGTAGTCAAGTTAAAATCAGTCGCCGCAGCGTTCATTCCACAATAGTGGTTACAAATGCGACCGCTCAATATAATTGGTTATTGCAGTTGTTGTTCAACATGGCTTCTCGTAATTTACCGGACATTCCATGTCATTCTGACGACCCTTCTTTGCATGATCAAAAAATTAATTTCTAAAGTTTCTAACCGTATGTTAGAAAAAGAATAACTTTTTATTCATTTATAAAATGCGATCATTGGTAACTGGTGCTACCGGATTTCTTGGCTCTGCCGTTATGCGTCGCTTACTGACTGAGGGGCATGAAGTTCGTGTTCTCGTTAGAGAAAAAAGTGATCTAAGGAATATCAAAGATTTTCCCGTCGAAATTGTCATGGGTGATTTGCGAAATCATCTGTCATTGGAACGTGCTTTAACCAACTGCCAAAATTTATTCCATGTGGCAGCTGATTATCGTTTGTGGGTTCCTGATCCGGATACGATGTATGCGATTAATGTCGAGGGCACTCGGACCTTGATGACTGTGGCTTCCCAAAAGAACATAGAGCGCATTGTTTACACAAGTAGCGTGGCTACCCTGGGAATAAATTCAGATGGTTCTCCTGCCAGTGAAGATACGCCGACAAGCTTGGAAACTAAAATTGGAAATTACAAGCGCTCAAAATTTTTGGCTGAGCAATTAGTCACGCAATTAACTCACAAACTTTCGTTACCTTTGGTTATTGTCAATCCATCAACCCCTATTGGCCCTGGTGATATTCGCCCAACCCCTACGGGTCGCCTTGTTCTGGATGCTTTGACAGCACGTATGCCCGCCTATCTGGATACTGGTTTGAACATTGCACATGTCGATGATATTGCCCACGGACATCTCCTAGCCTTTAAAAAAGGTAAAACCGGAGAACGTTATATTTTGGGAGGGGATAATTTAACGCTGTTTCAGATATTAAAATTAATTGATGAAATTAGTGGAGTATCTATTAATAGAGTCAAAATTCCTACTAATTTAATGCTACCTATTGCTTGGTGCATGGAAAAAGTGGCTACATTCACCCATACAGAGCCTCGTGCAACTTTAGATAGTATTCGGATGGCGAAAAATCAAATGTTTTTTTCAAGTGAAAAAGCCAAGCAACAGCTTGGTTACCAGCATCGCCCCGCCTTTGATGCCATAAAAGATGCGGTTAATTGGTTTAAAGATAACAATTACTGCAAATAATCTTCAATCTAGTACATTTATCCTAAACTTTTGAAAATTGTTGTCGATAAAAAATTCGTGAAAGAAACTATATAAGAGAATTGATAAACCAATTTTTAATTGGAAATTCTAATTTTTAATGATAGTTCAACAAATTAGTGTTTATTTACGGAGAAAGAAATGCCCGACAAAAATTTAAAATTCCTAGTAGTGGATGATTTTTCTACGATGCGTAGGATTGTCCGAAATCTTCTAAAAGAACTTGGATTTGTCAATGTTGATGAAGCTGAAGATGGTGCTGTGGCTCTACGTAAGCTCCAAGATGGAGATTTTGATTTTGTCGTATCTGATTGGAATATGCCAAATATGGATGGCCTTACCATGCTTCAGAATGTGCGAGCGAATGAAGCGTTAAAAAATATTCCAGTACTGATGGTTACTGCGGAAGCCAAAAAGGAAAATATTGTTGCAGCGGCACAAGCCGGAGCAAGTGGCTATATTGTGAAACCTTTTACTGCTGCGGTTCTGGAAGAAAAATTGAATAAAATCTTCCAAAATATGCAAGCCAAAATAGCAGTCAAAGCATAAAAATTTTTAATCAGATTGGTAAAGTGAGTACAAAATGAATACAAAAAATTTTGCTAAAGTTAAGTCGGATGATGAATCAAATAAGCCCGCAAAATCCAAAAGATCTATTAAACTGGCGGAGGCAACCGCAATACCAGAAATTAATCTTAATGAAAATGAAGCCAGTGTAAGCTCTGATAAAAATGTGATTGACCAAATCGGGCAATTGACTCGTAATTTGCATGATAGCTTGAGAGAATTGGGATACGACAAGCGTCTCGAAGAAATTGCATCTGAAGTGCCAGAAGCGCAAGACAAATTATCTTATGTGGCAAGCAAAACACAGCAAGCAGCTGATCGTACTTTGACGGCAACAGAAACCGCTATGCCTATCCAAGAAGAATTGTCAGCCAGCGCCGTCAATTTGTCTGAGCAATGGAAGAAAGCGCTTGAATCACAACAAACTAACCCAAACACAGAAGTATTTAAAACACTTTTAATCGATACTTTGAGCTATTTGGATAGTGTTCCGCAAAAAACGAGCGCTACCAATGAGCAATTGTTAGAAATCATGATGGCACAAGATTTTCAAGATCTTACCGGCCAAGTAATCAAAAAAATTACTCACATGGTACAAAGCTTAGAGAAAGATTTGATACAACTGTTGCTTGCACATGTACCAGTACCTGCCAAAAAATCTAATGCTGATGAAGGTCTTATGAATGGCCCTGTAACTAATCCGGAAAAAAGAAATGATGTTGTATGTAGCCAGGATCAGGTTGACGATTTATTGGCAAGTTTGGGATTCTAAAAGATTCCTCTAGGAGGATTTCTACAGGTTTTTGCATTACTTTTGATATTTTTGTGAGTAATTTCTTATCGCGGCTGCACGTTGCATCGCAACTTGTATTATTGCTTTTTTTCGTTGATCAGGTTGTGAGATAGCTGTTTTTTTGTCTTGATATTTTTCAGCATGCCGCGAGTTATTGTTTGTTTTATCATCCGAATAGTCGGTATGCAAAAGTCTCTGTTGTTTAGATTGATGACGCATACGCGCTTTATTGGCTACTTCGATGGAGTCATAAACATTGTCCGTATTTTTAAGAGGAATCATTTCGATACAGTCCATCGGACAAGGTGCAATACAAAGTTCACAGCCGGTGCATTCCGCAGCAATAACGGTGTGCATTTGCTTGGCTGCACCAACGATAGCATCTACTGGACAAGCACGAAGACAAAAAGTACAGCCAATGCACTTATTTTCATCAATCAAAGCAATTGCTTTCGGTTTCGTATTGCCAAAAGTTGTGTTAAGAGGCTTGATCGGTATTCCCATTAACTGAGCAATTTTTTTGATTCCATCGCTACTACCTGGTGGGCATTGATTAATGTCAGCTTGCCCCGTCACAATAGCGCTGGCATAGGGTTTACAGCCTGAGAAGCCGCATTGTCTGCATTGTGTTTGCGGCAAAATAGCATCTATTTTTTCAATCAAATTTTGATCAATCAACCCATTTGTCATAGCGTGAATTGTTTGGTTCTACGTTGTTTTGAAGTGGGGTGGTGATAAATTGTTCTCGTTTTATTGTTCATATTCTGCAGAGATATTTTGGAAAAGCGGAGTCTTTAAGGGTTTTGTCATCCAGTAAGGCTGTATTCCGTATCCAATCGCCACTTACGGAATAGCCTCATACCACGTGTTTTCATCAGTGTTATTTTTGCCCTGAATTCATTAGTATTTGCATACGCTTCTTGCTGATGATTATAATCCTACAGAATATTCATGTCATAGTTGAATAACCTGCTAAATTTTACGGTGCCGCTTCTCTCGTGCCGTCAAAAAAAATTATAAATTCTTTGTGAAGTTTTGTTTTTTTTATATTTTATTGTATTTAAATAGATAATGTAAGAATGAATATTCTGAGAGTTTTAATTTGATAGTTTTTATGACAAATAGTTCTTGACGAGAGGGGGGTGTGTCGACTAGCCTGGGGGGTGTGGTTGGATTAGTAAAGGAAAGATCTAGTTTAGCTGCTAAAAAATTAAGTAAAAGAGCAAT
>WBZN01000485.1_pt1 | contig 31565 bp, 22 predicted proteins | sample 5204281 | NCBI WGS metagenome assembly WBZN01 (sample SAMN12344347, study PRJNA552823) | activated sludge metagenome | biome: Activated sludge suspended growth; feature: Nitrification reactor; material: Wastewater; isolation source: activated sludge from nitrification reactor of wastewater... | reverse complement strand
CCGGGAACAAGGTGCGGTCGCTTCGCGGCACCAACGCGAAGGGATTCAACCGCGTCGTCTGGGATCTGCGCTACGACCCGGTGCGTGAGGTGCGCCTGCGCGCGACGCCGCCGGGCAATCGCCACGTCGCAGAGGAGAAACGGTTCATCGGCAGCGAACGGCGACCGGTCCTCTACTACGGGATCGAAGACGGCCGACAGGGCCCGCTCGTGCCGCCGGGGACCTACACCTTGAAGCTCGAGGTCGAAGGCAAGGAGTTCGTCACGACAGTCGAGGTCCGCAAGGACCCCAACTCCGCCGGTACGGCCGCCGATGTCGAGGAGGGTTCGCGGTTCGCCCTGGCGATCTATCGCGACACCAACACGGCGGCCGAGCTGATCACGGAGCTCGAGTGGACCCGGCTCGAGGTCGAGCGGCTGCGCAAGATGATCCATGCCGGCCAAGCCGGAGAAGCCGAGCCAAACGGCGAGACCACCGTCCTCGACCAGAGCGCCGAGCTGGCGAAGAAGATGGCCGCCCTCGAGGCGGAGCTGCTGCAGCCGACCATCGCCGAAGCCGATCAGAAGTCGTTCCGTGGACCACTCGGGCTCTACCTCAAATTCATCTGGTTGAGCGCCGAGGCGACGACCGGGCTGGCGGACGTCTCGGGTGGCGCCGACTTCGCGCCGACGCAACCGGAGCGCGACGTGTTCACGCTGCTCGACGGACAGCTCAACGAGACGAAGCAGAAGATCGACGCGCTGTTCGCCGCCGACATCCCGGCGTTCAACCGCACGATGCAGGCCAAGGGGATCGCCGGGATCATGCCGGTCAAGGAAGTGCTGCCGGAGTTCCCGCCGGCCAAGGAAGAGAAGGACGACGACTAGCGCCCTAGACCCTAGCCCCATGATCCGCGGTGGGAGTGCCGGTCAGCGTCGCGCGCCGCGCGCCTCACCTACCCGGAAGGAAGCCGTCCGGCGTGGTGAACCCATACACGATCGACTGTCCGGCGACGAGCGTTGCCGACTGCGCCGGCTCGTGAAGGGTTTCCAAGTAGAGACTGGTGTCGGCGAGCGCGCCTTCCGGGCAGGCAGGGTACTCCATAACTTCCGAAATAGCTCGTCGCCACCGCGGCGCCTTCGCAACTCGCCAAGCGCTGTCCGGAGCTGGCGAGCAGGATCCAGGAAAGCCTAGAATCGCCGCACTTGGCAACGTCGCGAAGCCACGTCGGAAGCCCAACCCTCGCCGCGGCGCTCGCCGGTCTGGCCGCCCTGAGCGTGATGCAGATCCCGGCGATCGCCCAGGCAGCGGCCCCGGGCCCCGCTGCGCTCGATCCGCTCACCGCGGTCACCGAGAAGGTGCGCGCCGTCCTCCGCGAGGACGGCGGCCTGCGCCACTGGGGTGCCGAGCCGCCGGACGCTCTCGCGGGGCGCGGCGAGCCGGTTGCCGTGACCGTGCTCCGCGGCAGCGGCCACGCGTTCGTCGCGTTCAGCAGCGACGGCAAGCCGCTGGGCTCGCACCTGAGCCTGTTGCACGTCAGCGTCGATGGCGACACGGCCGCGGCGACCGAGTGCGTGCTCCGCCTGGGCCGCGACGACGGTCGCGAGTGCCCGCCGGCGCCGTTCTCGCTCGTCGACTGCGCGACCTGGAGCGTGCCCGCAGGCGCCGCCCGCGCCACGGTGCGCGAGGCGCGCGCCGCACTCTTCGTGCGCATCTACGAGAAGCAGTTCATCGCCGGACCGAGCGAGGAACAAGAAGACGTGGACGACGGCGGTGTCGAGGGCGGCATGATCGGCGGCGTCGACGGCGGAACGACCAGCGATTTCGTCGCCGTGGCGAACGTGATCGAGTCCGGCAAGCACCGTATCCGCGTGTCCGAAGCGTGGGCCGGCTACGCGTCCGCCGACGCCGCCGGTCGCTACGCGCGCGCCGCGGCGGCGAGCGATCTCGTGAACGCCGCCTTCGAGCGCCCGCGCGACGCCCCGACGACACCGCCGCCGGCCGTCCTGCACGCCGAGTTCTCACGCCTCCTCGCCGCGCTGCCCCTCGATGCCCAGTACTGGTGGTGGGTGCGCGAGCGCATGATTCTGATGGCCGGGACGCTCGGCATGCCCGCCGATCGCGCGCGGCTCGAAGGGTATCTCGCACCGCGGCCAGGGGGACCGAGCGAGCTGCGCACGCGCTCGTACGCCCTCGAGGCGCTGGCGCGTCGCACCGGCCGTGACACACGCTGCGAGGGCACGCGGCGTCTCGACGACGCCACGGCCGCCGCTGCCATGAAGTCAGCGCTCTCGCGCCCCTAGGCGTTGCGTTACCCACCTTCGGCCGCGGTCCAACCGGTCGCCCGAAAGCTCTGCGGACGGCGGTTCCTCGTACCCAGAGTCGGAAGAGGAGGCAATCGGCGGCACGGCGAGTGACGCCCGCTTCGGCCGGTCTCGAACCCGCTGCTTCGACCGCGAGAACCCGGCTATCGAGGGCAAACCGAACCGGGATCTCGGGCGCCGGGCAAGGGCGGCGCCGGGCTTCTCGTCCCTTGGAGCTCAGGCGTCATTCTCGCCGACGTACGAGGCCGCACGGGAGTAGAGTCCGACGTGCGCTCGCGCCACGCGACCGCCTCCTGGGAGGAGAGACACCATGGTCACGACACCGCTCGTCCGCCTCCGACCGATCGCGCTCTACGTACCGCTCCTCGTGCTGGCCGCGCTGCTCGGCACTGCCGCCGCATCCGCCGAGCAGACCGTCCTGCTGCCCTGGGTGACGCCGACCCGCGGCGCGCTGGTGCAGTCGAGCGACCTCTACCTGCTCAATCCCGGGTCTGCCCCCATGCTCGCGACGTTCGTGTTCCGCCGCCGCGGCGTGCCGGAGACCAACCCGCCACGGGCCACCCGGACGGTCAACCCCGGAGCGACGCTCTACGTCGGCAACGTGATGAAGCTGTTCCAGACCAAGAACGTCGCGGGCGCCGTCGTCATCACCGTCGACGGCGACGTGGCGCCCGTGGTCACCTCTTTCAACAACACGTTCACCCGTCGCAACAGGTTCCTCGACCACCTGATGGCGCGGAGCGCCGGCGATCTGGCCGAGGCCGGGGAGCTGCAGTACCTGGTCGGTCTGCAGCAGGACGCGACGTTCACGACCAGCCTCTTCCTCTTCAATCCCAGCGCTGTCCCTGCCACTCTCGAGGTCGACTGTGTGGGTCTCAACGGCAGCGAGCTCGGCAGCCCCCTCGATGTGCAGCTCGCCCCCGGACTGGGCACCCAGATCGAGCCCGGCCCACAGCAGCTGGGCTCCCACACCGGCGGTTTCACCGTCCTGCTGCGGGTCCGGAAGGGACAGCTCTTGAGCAGCGCCCAAGTCGTCAACCGGACGACCGGCGAGCCGGCTTACGTACCGGGCGTCACGCGCTAGCTACGGTCGCCGCTGGGCCGGGGCGCCCGGCGATACCACGGCAGAGATCGCCCCGACGGACCTCGGCCAGACAGACGACCCGTACCGCTACTGTGGCGGCGCCTCGGCGACGACGCGGGTGCCCGCAAGATTGGCCCGGCCCACGAAGACCAGGTTGCCGGTGGTGTCGAAGCCCTCGATGTATTGCTTCCCAGTCAGGCTGTTGCCGTCGGCGGACAGCACGATGAGGTCGCGGATCTTGGTCGGGCCCGCGGGCGCGTACTGCGCCGTGGCGTCGAAGCAGAAGTTGTAGTGCGTGGCAATGAACTGGCGGCGCTTGGTGCGCTGCCAGACGCCTTGGTCGGGCGTGCAGACGGGGTTCGGCACGAGTTGCGCCGAGTTCGTATCGACGAGAGTGCCCTCGTCCACCGTGCGGCCGGGCATGAACGTCATCAGTACCTCGGTCGCCGGCGTGTCCGGCGGTTCAACGAAGGTGGCCACGATCTTCCACGTTCCTTCGAGCATGGCGCTCGGGCTCGGCGGCGGCAGCGCCGGCGCGGCCGCGGCAACCAGGGCCAGGGCCACGGCGCCGGCGGCCGCCGAAAGACCTCGGCGCGAGCGCGGAGTCGCGGAGCCGAGCAGCGTTGCGCTGCGAGTCTCGATCACAGTGTTCATTGGACACCTCCAGGGTGGTTGTGATCGAACTACGGTGCTGCGGGGCGGCCGGATGAGTCGCGGCGCACCCGGATTCGCGGTCCATAAGGCCACTAGGTTCGCGGAGCGATGGGCCAGCGCCGCCATCGCCCCCAGGCCACGAAGCTCGCAAGCCCCAGGAGCACGAGCGTGGTCGCCGCCGAGCCGTATTCGGCGCGCGCCGTGTGCAGAACGGTGGCCGACGCCGTCACGATCATCACGCCCACGGCGGCCAGCGGCACGAGGGCGGGCCGGATCCGAGTCAGGCCGGGCAGCGTGAGGCCGATCGCGGCCGCTACTTCCGCGACGCCGAGAAAGAGCTGGAACCAGCGCGGCAGGAAGGCGTTCATCAGCGCCGCGATGTCGGCGGGCGGGTTCAGAAACATCACGCCGTGCGCCAGAAAGGCCAGCGCCAGCAGGGCTTGCACGATCCACAAGGTGACTCTCATCGGTTCCTCCCGGCGACGACTGATTTCGCGCCTGTACCGAGACGACGACTGGGCCACGACGAAATCGACACACTCCCGCCGACATTCGCCGGGACTCTTCCTTGCCGCACCAGCCGATGCCGCGCCAGCCGATGCCGCACCGGCCGACGCCGAGCCAGCGAGGCCCGCCCCGGGGAGGTGGGAAAATCGCCTCGTGAACGTTGGCGCCGGCGAGACTGCCGAAGGGACCGCGGTCGAGGCGGCAAGTGTCGCCGCCGCCCCGCGGTCCTTCGTGACCCTCAGGCGCTGCCCCGGCTGTGCGTCGTCCGCCATCGCCTTCGACTTGAAACCCAACCTCTGGCGCTGCCGCGGGTGCGCGCTTCGCTTCATCAATCCCCAACCCTCGCTGGAGCGCGTTCGCGCCTACCAGGACAGCGGGTTGACCTATCGCCGGTTCGCCGCCGAGCACGCAGCGCGGGAGCGGATCTGGGCGGCGCGCCTGCGGCTCGTCCAGCGGTTTCGCGCGACCGGCAGGCTGCTCGACGTGGGCACCGGCGACGGCCACTTCCTCCTCCACGCGCAGAGCGCCTTCGACACCGAGGGGAGCGAACTCTCGCTCGCGGGCGTCGAACTCGCTCGCGCGCGCGGGCTTCGAGTGCACCACGGAGCGCTCACCGAGCTGTCGCTCGCCGACGCCGCGTACGACGTGGTCACGCTCTGGCACGTCTTCGAGCACCTGCCGCAACCGTCCGAGGAGCTGGCTCGGATCCGCTCCCTTCTCGCGCCCGCCGGCCGGCTCGTGGTTGCGGTGCCCAACGAGCAACTGGCGCTCGATCTTTGTCGCTGGGGCAGGCGGAGGAACAGCCCGTTCTGGCCGTACCGATCCGGCGACGAAATCCATCTCGCTCACTTCACCGCTCCGGTGCTGCGCGGTGTGCTGCAACGGAACGGCTTCGACCTCGTTGCGCTCGGCGCGGACGACGTCGACGTCGATGCGACCCTGATCAGTCGGACTCGCGAAGCGTTCCGCCGAAGCTCAGGCTGGGCTCTGGGGCGCCGCTGGTCGTCGGCGATCGTCGCCGTCGCCCGCTCTCGATGAGCCTCGGCGCTTCTGAGTGCGCGACGTCAGGGGCCAGCCGCGGCTCGCGCCGTCTACTGCATGTAGCCGACGACGTCGACGACCACGTGCGCCGTGCCGCCGCCCGCGATCGTCGGGCGCAGGGCGATGCTTCCGGTCGGCGAGAGACGCACCAAGGCGTTGTTCGCGCGGGTCCGTCCGGAGCTGAAGTCCACCACGGCGAGCGGTGTGACCGGAGCGAGGTCGGCTTGAAACGCCTCGAGCCCGCCGCTCTCGGACGGGGCAACGACGGTCAGGTTCACGGCGACCGCCGTCGCGCTCGGCGGGATACCGCAGGCGCCGGCGAGAGCCAATGGGTACGAGGTCCCCGACGACAGCGGCGCGCCGGAGCGCGTATCGAGAACCCGGCACGGGGCCAGCGTGTAGTAGAAGCCGCTGCCGTCGCCGGCCAGGATGAGCAGCGCGCCACAGCCCGCCACCAAGGTGTGTGAGGCGCTCGACGCTCTCCCCGCAAGCCCCGCGTCGAGACACCCGGTGAGCACGAAGCTCGGCGAGGACTGTCGCGCGCTGCCGCCGGTGAAGGCCGGCTCCAGCGTGTACGAAGGGGACGTCGAGGCCGGCGCCGCGACGCTCGTGCAAGCGAGCACCGCGGCGAAGGACAGCACGAGGCGCCGAATCAGCACGGAGCGCCGGGCGGAAGGCGGGGCGACGCGCGGCGGCCCGACAGCGGCCACGCTCAGCGCCCCAGGGGACCGCCCGAAGGGGCGAAGGGCGCAACCGCGGCGAACAACGCGCCAGTGGGGCCGGAGGCGCCGGTGGCGCCCGTGAATCCGGTGGCCCCGCCCCCGGCTCCGGTCGGGCCCGTCGCGCCCGTCGGCCCGGCGGCTCCCGTCGGCCCGACGGCTCCGGTCGGTCCGGTCGTCCCGATGCGTCCGGTCGCTCCGCTAGGTCCGGTCGGACCGGTGGGTCCGGTCGTCCCGATGGGTCCAGTCGATCCGTTGGCGCCCGTCGGCCCAGTGGCTCCGGTCCCTGCTGGTCCAGTGGCGCCGATCTGACCGATCGCCCCGGTCGGGCCCACCGCTCCGACGATCGCGAAGGCGCTGCTGGTGACGCGGATGTTCGGCGACAGCGTCTCGCCGGCGACGGTGACCTGGAGGAAGAGCGCCCGTCCAAAGGCATCGCTCTGCGCGGAGTCGAGCACCGCCGCCGACAGCGGCGTGATGCTGCCGAGCTGCACGCTGAAGAATCCGTTGACGACCGTCACGGGAGGCGCCGACCAAGTCTCCACCCACGGCGTGGGCAGGTCGTTGCCGTTGGCCTCGACCAGACGGAACGTCATCGGGAAGGTGCCGTTGCGGGGCTGTCCGGCGGCGTCGGCCAAACGCCCCTGGAAGGTCAGCAGGAGCGGCGCCGCCGCGAAGGCGCGAAACGGACCGAACACACCGGCGGCGGCTACGAACGCGCTGCCCTGCACGAGAAGGCTTCGGCGCGAAATCATGGCGAGATGCTACTCCACTCCCGGCCAGAAGTCGGCGTCTTTTTGCTACCCTGCGGCCCATGCCGGCGCCGCGGGCTTGGAGGCTAGCCTTGAACATGATCGTGCGCAACGAAGCGCACGTGATCGAGCAAGCGCTCGAGTCGGTGGCACCGTGGATCGACTCCTGGGTGATCGTCGACACCGGGTCGACCGATGCCACGCGAGAGGTCGTCCGCGCGTGGTTCGCGGCCCGCGGGATTCCAGGCCACCTGCACGAACGCGCCTGGACGGACTTCGGCACCAACCGCAGCGAGGCCCTACGCCTCTGTGACGGGGTGGCCGACTACGCGCTGGTCATGGACGCCGACGACCTCCTGGTCGGCGAGCCCGCGATCGGCGAGCTCGAACACGACGCTTACCTGCTGCGCTTCGGGCGCGACATCGTCTACTGGCGCCGGCAGATCTTCCGCACCGGCATCGGTTGGCGCTACGCCGGCGTGATCCACGAGGCCGCGGTCCACGACGGGCCCTTCACCGAGAAGCGGATCGACGGCACCTACTGGATCGAGTCTCGCCGCCTCGGCGACCGCAACCGCGATCCAGAAAAATACCGCCGTGACGCCGCACGGCTGGCGGCGGTCGTCCAGGCGGATCCCACCGATGCGCGCGCGGTGTTCTACCTCGCGCAGAGCTACCTCGACGCCGGGAACCTCGTCGACGCGGCGCTCTGGTACCAGAAGCGCGCCTGGCTCGCGGGCTGGGACGAGGAGACCTTCGTCGCCGCGCTGCGCCGCGCGGAATGTCTGGCGCGCCTCGGCGGCCATTTGGCCGAGCGCATCGAGGTGCTGCTCCACGCCTATCAAGTGTGTCCCTGGCGCGCCGAGTCGCTCCACGAGCTCGCGCGCACCTACCGCTCCGAAGGCCAGTACGAGCTCGGGTACCTGTTCGCCAAGCGAGCGGTGGAGATCCCGTTTCCGGATCGCGCCCTCCTGTTCGTCGATCGCGCCACCTACGACTGGCGCCGCCACGACGAGCTGTCGATCTGCGCGTACTACACCGGGCACCTGGACGAGAGCTTCGCGCACGCCTCGCTGATCCTCGACAGCGAGGAGATCGAGGAGGCCGATCGCGAGCGCGTGCTGGCGAACCGCGACTACTGCGTTCCCCACCGGCTCGCTGCGACCGCGGTGTATCCGCAGGAGGTCGCACGGCGTCTGGGAGCGCAGCGCCAGCCGGCGCTGCGAGTGGGAACCCAGCGCCAGCCGGCGCTGCGAGTGGGAACCCAGCGCCAGCCGGCGCTGGGAACGGGAACGCAGCGCCAGCCGGCGCTGCTTCTTCCCGCGGAAGGTCACTCGGAGAATCGCCGTGCCGACGTCACCTTCACCATCACGACCTGCCGCCGGCTCGAGCTTTTCGAGCGCACGATGAGCTCCTTCCTCCACTGCTTCACCGACCTCGACCGCATCGCCCGCTGGCTGTGCGTCGACGACGGCTCGAGCGCCGCAGACCTGGCGCGCATGCGCGAGCTCTATCCATTCCTCGAGCTGGTACCGAAGGGCCGTGGGGAGAAGGGGCACGCGGGCAGCATGAACGTCCTGCGCGCCCAGGTAGAGACTCCGCTCTGGCTTCACCTCGAGGACGACTGGCAGTTCTTCGCCCCCGGGGACTGGATCACGCGCGCGGCGGCCGTGCTCGACGACTCGGCCGAGATCGCGCAGGTCCTGTTCAACCGCAACTACGGCGAGACTCCGGAGTGCCGCCGGATCGCCGGCGGCATCGTGCAGCGGACGGCGCGCGAGCGGTTCCGTTACCGCCTGCATCAACACGCCACCCCGGGGTCCGCCGCCTACCGCGCGATCCTCGCCACCCTGCCGGCCGACCGCCCGACGGTCGCCTACTGGCCGCACTTCTCGCTGCGCCCCTCGCTGATGCGCACCGAGGCGGTGCGCGCGCTCGGCCCCTTCGATCCGGCGGCGGCCCATTTCGAGCGCGAGTTCGCCGAGCGCTACACCGCGGCCGGGCTGCGTTCCGCGTTCCTCGACGCCATCGTCGCGGTGCACACGGGAAGGCTCACCTGGGAGCCGCGCGAGACGAAGCCGAACGCCTACGACCTCAACGCCGAACCGCAGTTCACCGGGCGGCGCCCGGGCGCGGAGCGCATGGGGACGGTGGAGCGCATTCGGGTCATCAACCTCGATCGGCGTCCCGACCGCTGGGACGGTTTCGTGGCGATGGCCGGCGCCTGCGGCGGCGACCTCGCCGCCCGAGCGGAGCGCTTTCCGGCCGTCGACGGCCGCACCCTGGTCGCCGACGAAGAGCTTCTGGCGCTGTTCCAGGGCAACGACTTCGGGACTCGCCGAGGCGTCGTCGGCTGCGCCTCGAGCCATCTCGCGCTCTGGCGCGAGGCGCTCGAGCGGGGCCCGATTCTCATTCTGGAAGACGACGTGCGGCTCGAGCCCGGCGCCCTCGAGAGCCTGGCGAGCCTCGACCTGCCGCTCGACGAGCTCGACCTCTGCCTGCTCGGATGGACCTCGGCTGCGCAGGAGTCAGCAGCGGCGGCGCTTCAGTCCACACACCGGCGATTGGCCGCCGTGCCCTGGTCGAGCTACGTCGGTGGGCTGTTCGCCTACGTGGTCACGCCGCACGGGGCGCGGCGGCTGCTCGACCTCGTCGAGCGCGACGGCATCCGCTGCGGAATCGACCGCTTCGTCCACATCCATGCCACGGAGCTGCGCACCGCCTGCGTCGCGCCGCCGCTCGCCCATACGGCCCTCGCCCACGGCGGCAACGCCGTCGACACCGACATCCAACGCGACGCCGAGTCGCTTCTCGCGCCAGCGCGGACGGGGCCCACCCGAGTGAAGCTCCTGGGCAGCTGGGGCTCGTCGGAGGAGATCTGTCGCGACTGGAACCGCATGTCGCAAGGCGAGTTCCGCTGGAACGACCTCGAGATCGCCTGGGACGACTCCGCGATCGACTACTACGCGATCGTCAACTATCCGCCTGCCGGCGAGGCCTACGACCCGTCGCGCACGATCGTGCTGCAGACCGAGCCCTGGTGCCATGGCGAGGAGCAAACCTGGGGCGTCAAGACCTGGGGCGAATGGGCACGACCGGACAAAGCGCGCTTCCTGCAGGTGCGCTCGCACGACCGTTTCCTGAACACCGCGTTCTGGCAGATGAAGGCCACGTACCGCGAACTGCGCGAGGCGCGCATCGAGAAGTCGCCGGAAGCGTCGGCGAAGGAATCGCCGGGAACGCACCCGCCTCCTAGCGATCGAATCGCCACCCTGTGCAGCGGCAAGTACTTCGATCCCGGCCACAAGAAGCGCGTCGACTTCCTGCACTTCGTCGAAGCGAAGAACGACGATCTCGTCCGCATCGACGTCTTCGGCTACGACAATCCGCACGGCTTCCGCAACTATCGCGGACCGCATCCGCCCGGGGAAAAGGACGTGGCGCTCCTGCCCTACCGCTACTTCTTCGCGGCCGAGAACAACCGCGAGCCCAACTTCGTCACCGAAAAGCTGTGGGAGCCGCTGCTCGCCGAGACGCTCTGCTTCTACTGGGGCGCACCCAACGCCGCCGAGTGGGTCGATCCGCAGGCCTTCGTGGCGATCGACCTCGACGACTTCGAGGCCGCGTTCGCCACGATCCGCGCCGCGGTTTCAACCGACGCGTGGTCGCGGAGTCTCGCCGCCATCCGCCGCGAGCGGGTGAAGGTGCTCGAGCAGTACCAGTTCTTCCCGCTGCTCGAAAATGCGCTGCGCGAGCTGCGGGCACCGGCGCACCCGACCGCGGAGTACGCCGAGTATCGCCGCGTCTTCGCGTGGCTCCCGGCGCGCGCGATAGAGACCGCTTGTTTCGTGCACAGCTACACGCGCGGCGGCGACACCGGCATCCTGCGCGAGATCCTCGAGCGCATCGCCGGCAGCGGGCTCGCCGCGGCGCTCGACGCGCTCGTCGTGGTCAACGTCGGCGACCCGGTGGAGCTGCCGCAGGATCTCGCGCTGCCCGCGGCGACGACGCTCGTCAACCACTCGACGAGCGGCGCTGTCTACGAATACCCGACGCTCCAAACCCTGCACCTGTTCAGCCGGTTCCACCCCGAGGCCCGCGTGCTCTACCTCCACACCAAGGGGGCGTCGCACGCGCGCGAGCACACGCCGATCCAGGATTGGCGCCGCTACCTGCTCTACCAGATGGTCGACCGCTTCCGCGACGGCTGGGCGGCCCTCGCGGAGCATGACGCCGCCGGCTGCGACTTGCGCGAGTGGCCGTCCCGTCACTTCAGCGGCAACTTCTGGTGGGCGCGCGCCGCGTATCTCGCCACGCTGCCGTCACCCTCGGCGCGCGAGCGTCACGCCGCCGAATGGTGGGTGCTCTCGGGGCGCGACTGCCGCTTCCTCCAGCTCCACGATTCCGGCCGGGATCACTACCGGCAGCGCTATCTGCCGGAGGAGTACGTCCGGTCGGAGCCCGCGAGCCGCCCGCAGAGCACCTAGCCGAGCGAAGCGGGCTCCGCGCGCACATCCGTCCGTGACGTCGATGCCGCTCCGCGCCCAAGTCCAATCGCGGACGAGCTCCTGTCCAACTCGTCGCGCTTGCGGGTTCCAGCTCCGCCGGATCGCCTCCGGCGGCGGTTCACGTCAAGACCACGCCCGCGCTCGGCTGCTCGGCCCCGCTCGGAGCCGGCAGGGCGATCGCTTCGCTAGGATCGCGCGGTGAATCACGAACAGCGCACGACCGTCACGGCGGCCGTCACCAGCGCCACGATCGCCATGGTGTCGTTCCAGCTCGGAGCGACGTTCGCGAAACAGCTGATTCCGACCATCGGTGCCGCGGGCACCACGGCGCTGCGCCTCGGCTTGTCGGCGATCCTCCTGCTGGGGCTGCAGCGCCCGTGGCGCACCGTGCCGTCGCGAGCGGCCTGGCCGGTCGTGCTCGCGTACGGCGTGTCGCTCGGCGCGATGAACTCCGTGTTCTACCTCGCGCTGCGCACCATTCCGCTCGGCATCGCCGTCGCCATCGAGTTCGTCGGACCGCTGGCCGTCGCCGTCATCGCCTCCCGCCGCAAGCTCGACTATCTCTGGGTGGCGCTGGCCCTCGCCGGCTTGTCGCAGCTCCTCCCGATCACGAGCAGCGGCAGCACGCTCGACCCCGCGGGCGTGCTGTACGCGCTCGCGGCCGGCGTGGGCTGGGCGCTCTACATCGTGTTCGGTCAGAAGGCCGGTCGGCTCCACGGCGCCAGCGCCTCGACGTGGGGGCTGATGATCGCCGCCGTGCTGACCGTTCCCCTCGGCATCGCGGACGCGGGCACCCGACTCCTGAATCCTGCCATCTGGCCCTTCGGCCTCGGCGTGGCGATCTTTTCGAGCGCGCTCCCCTACTCGCTGGAGATGATCGCCCTGCGCCGCCTGTCGACGAAGACCTTCGGCACGCTGATGAGCTTCGAGCCCGCGATCGCCGCCATCGCCGGTGTCGTCGTGCTCCGCGAGCACCTCACGGGCGCCCAGTGGCTCGCGATCGGCGCCATCATCGCCGCGTCCGTGGGAGCGGTGGCCGGCGAGCCCGCGCACGTCGAGACCGAGCGCGCGGACCTCGTGACGTAGCAGAGCGGTCGACGGCGCGTCGCGGCCAGCGGAGGTTCGGCCCTCGCCGGCCCCGCGAGGCGCGCGCTATGATCCACGCCATGACCGGTGGTGCTGCCGTTGCCGCCGCGGCGGCGCAGCAGCGCCGGCTCCGCGAGCAGGCGGAAGAGGAAGAGATGGTCCACTACGGTGCAGAAGATCTGGCCAACGATTGGGAGTTCAAGATCGTTCGCGCCAACACCACGGCGTTTCGAAATCCGCCGGCACTGAACCAACTGCTCCAGCAAGAGGCTCTGGCGGGTTGGACCATGGTCGAGAAGTTCGATGACAGCCGCGTGCGATTCAAGCGGCCGCGGCAGGCGCGACTTCGAGACTCAACGCTGCCGCCCGGCTTGGATCCGTATCGCACCCACTACGGGATGTCGCCGGTTACCTTCGGCCTCGTCACGGCCATGGTCTCCATAGGACTCGCTGCAGGATTGATCGCGCTCATCCTGTTTCTGATCCGCTAGCGCGCTCTCCCTGACCGCCGGATTCCTGGCAGGTCTGGCACCTCTAGCACCTCGACCACCTCTAGCAGCCGCCTGGCCCGCTGCCCGGCGCCCAAGACGAACCGCGAACGGTCGCGAACTCCCGGATGGTTTCGATCCACCAGCAGCTATAAGCTCGCGCGGAACCAAAGCACTCGAGAGAACCATGCGCGCCGCCAAGAATCTGATCCTGTACGTCTTCGCGATCGGCCTTTTCACGGCCGGCATCCTTTGGATCCTGCGCGTCGGAACCGAACGCGCGCACGCGCTCCAAACGTCGCTCCAGGCGCCGCCCCAAACGCAGATAGAAAAGCCGGTCGCCAGTCCCGCCCCGGCCAGCACCCCAGCGGTCTCCGCGACCGCCACCGCGCCGCCCGCTGCGCCGATACCTGCGGCGCTCGAGCAGCTGCGCAAGAACGTACAGGATCCGCTTCCCCTGCTGCTGCTCCAGGTCGTCGTGATCATCGCCGCCGCGCGCTTCGTGGGCATTCTCTTTGCCCGCCTCGGCCAACCGTCCGTGGTGGGCGAGATGCTCGCGGGCATCCTGCTCGGTCCGTCGTTCTTCGGCCTGCTCCTGCCCACCGCGCAGGCGACGCTGTTCCCGGCGGCCTCGATGGGCGCGCTGCGCATGCTGAGCCAGATCGGCGTCATCGTGTTCATGTTCGTGGTGGGCATCGACCTCGACGTGGCGCATCTGCGACACCGGTCGCAGTCGGCGATCTGGGTGAGCCACGCGAGCATCATCGTGCCGTTCTTTCTCGGCACCGGCTTCGCGCTGTTCGCGTATCGCGAGCTCGCACCGCCCGGCGCGCCGTTCAACGCCTTCGCGCTGTTCCTCGGCATCGCGATGTCGATCACCGCCTTCCCGGTGCTGGCGCGCATCCTCGAGGAGCGCGGACTCTCCGGCACGGCGCTCGGCACCACCGCCATCGCGTGCGCCGCGGTCGACGACGTCACCGCCTGGTGTCTGCTCGCCGTGGTGGTGGCGATCGCCAAGTCCACGGCGCTCTCGGGGGCCCTGGTGACCATCGCCCTGAGCGCGGTGTTCGTGGTCTTCATGCTCAAGGTCGCGAAGCCGCTCGCGGCGCGCTTGGTGCGCCCGCACATCCACGGCGGCGGGCACACCAAGGCGCTGCTCGCGGGCACGCTGTCCTTCGTGTTCCTGAGCGCCCTCGCCACCGAGGCGATCGGTATTCACGCCCTGTTCGGCGCGTTCCTCGCCGGCGTGGTGATGCCGGCCGTGCCCAGCGTGCGCGACTACCTCAAGATGCGCCTCGAGTCGTTCAGCAGCGTGCTGTTGCTGCCGCTGTTCTTCGCCTTCACTGGACTACGCACGCAAGTAGGCCTGCTGGATGGCGCCCAGGGCTGGCTGCTCTGCCTGGCGGTGATCGCCGTCGCGTTCACCGGCAAGGTCGGCGGCACCACCCTCGCGGCCCGCGTCACCGGCATGACCTGGTCCGACTCGTTCGCTCTCGGCGCGCTCATGAACACGCGCGGGCTCGTCGAGCTGATCGTGCTCAACCTTGGCTACGACCTCGGAATCCTGCCGCCGCGGATCTTCGCCATGATGGTGCTCATGGCCCTCACGACGACGTTCGCGACCGGCCCGCTCCTCGGCCTGCATACCCGCTGGCAGGAGCGCGCGGCGGCGCGTGACGCCGCGTCCGGAAACGCGGCCAGCCGCTCGCCGGCATAGCGGCCGCCCTCCGTGCCGCACGTGAAGCGTGGGGGAGTTGGAATTCGGTGCGCCGCCGATGGCCGCGCAGGACAGCTCCGCCAACAAGTTGATCGGCGTTTCCGACTTCGGTGGGTGCGACCCTACGCCTCCGCCTCGGTGAGGATGCAGTCCCAGATGCCGCCGGTGCCGTCGCGATCGATGTCGACGAAAGCCATGCCGGCGCAGAATCGAGGAACCAGGCGGTTGGCTTCGCGCTCGACGCCGCGCACGGCGGTCCACTTCACGATCGCCTCGACCATGGCCGAGTCGTGCTTCGTGTCGTGGTGATGCCGCAGCTCGAGGAAGCAGTGCTCGCCCGGCTGGATCTCGCTCGAGACCTCCGCCGAGAGACCCGTGAGGCTGAGCTCGAGGATCCGGACGTCGCCGGGTGACCGCAGCGTGCCCTCGATGCCGGGAATGGCCCGCCGCGGATAGCGGCGCCGATCCGCGGAACCCGCTCGGGGTCCGGCTGAGGCGGTGCCTTGAATGTGCACGCAGTACTCGCTTGCTCTGTCGATCAACATAGCGAAACACGATCGCAACCGCAATCGGCCATCCCGACAGCCTGAGCGGGCAAGGCTCCGGCCGATCCACCGGACTCGTCCACTTTCGGACACCGGGGTTCGGGAACGGACCGCGAAACACGCCCTTCCTCCATGTTTTCAACGGTTTACACATGGCACCGTGGTTGCTTTGTTGAGCGTGTGCAGACGGTGTGGCGACGGCGCTCGTGGAGACGGCAATGGATCGTGAGATACCCCAGGGAGAGCAGACTCGGAACCGGCGGCGGCGACTGGCGCTCGCCGGAATCGGCGCGCTCGCCGCGGTCGCGTTCTTCCTCCTCCTGCCGCGCATGCTGCGGCCCGGCGTCGAGCGCGCTTCGCTGCGCTTCGCGCGGGTCGAGCGCGGTGCCGTGACCGCGGCCGTGAGTGCCGCGGGAACGGTACGACCCGCCTTCGAGCAGGCGGTGTCGAGCCCGGTCGAAGCACGCGTCGTCCGGCTGCTCAAGCATTCCGGTGAATCGGTGCGCGCCGGCGAACCGCTGGTCGAGCTCGACACCGCGGCCTCGCGACTGGACCTCGGCCGGCTCGACGATCGTCTGGCGGCGAAGCGCAACGAACAGGATCAGGCGCGGCTCGAGCTCGCCTCGCAGCTCGCGACCCTCGAAGGGCGCCGCAAGAGCGCTGCGCTCGACGCCGAGGTGTTGCAGTACCGCGCCGCACAGAGCACGAAGCTCCGCGCCGAAGGCTTGGTCTCCGACGAGTCGCTCAAGGCCGCGACGGTGGCGGCAGAGAAGGCGCTGATCGACGCCGAGCAGATCGCCGGCGACATCGCGACCGCGCGCCAGGCGAACGCTCTCAAGCTCGCCGGCCTCGACCTCGACCTTGCCACCCTGCGTCGCGAGCGCGACGAGGCCGCCCACGAGCTCGAGCTTGCCACGGCCAAGGCCGACCGCGACGGCGTCGTTACCTGGACGGTGCCGCAGGAGGGTGCCACGGTGCGCCGCGGCGACGTGCTGGCGCGCGTCGCCGGCCTCGACTCGTTCCGCGTCGAGGCTACGGTGTCGGACGTGCACTCGGCGCGGCTCGTGCCGGGACTCGCGGCGCGCGTGCTGGTCGACGGCGAGACGTTGACCGGCACGGTGAGCGCCATCGACCCGACGATCGAGAACGGCGCCGTGCGCCTGCGCGTCGACCTCACCGATCCGCGACATCCGAAGCTGCGCAACAACCTGCGCGTGGACGTCGAGGTCGAAACAGGCGGTCCGGCCGCCCGCACGAACGCCGCGGCCCTCCGGGTGCACACCGGACCGGGCCTCGGCAGCGGCGAGTGCGACGTGTTCGTGCTCGCTCGCGATCGCGACCGCGCCGACCGTCGCCGCGTGCGCTTCGGCGTCTCGGGCGCCGACTATCTCGAAGTCCTGGACGGCCTCGCCGAGGGCGAGGAGGTGATCGTCTCGAGCGTCAGCGACTTCGAGCACCTGCGGAGCGTGCGCCTGCGCTAGCGCGCCGGCGACGAACCCAGAATCGTGCCTCGCCATCCTTCCTTCAGCAGCCCAGACCAGACCAGGAGAGTCCCATGATCGACCTGCAGGACGTAAGCAAGGTCTACCGCACGGAGCGCATCGAAACTCTGGCGCTGCAGAACATCCACCTGCACGTGAAGGCCGGCGAGTTCCTCTCGATCATGGGCCCTTCGGGCTGCGGCAAGAGCACGCTGCTGCACCTGATGGGCCTGCTCGACGAGCCGAGCACCGGCACGGTCGAAGTGGCCGGGCATCGCGTCTCGGGCGGCGGCCGGCATTCGGACGTCGAGCTCGCGCGGCTGCGCAACGAGGGCATCGGCTTCATCTTCCAGCAGTTCCACCTGATCGCGGATCTCGCGGTAGCGGACAACGTCGAGATCCCGCTGCTCTACCGCCGGATGAGCGCCCGCGAGCGCCGCAAGCGCGCCCTGGCCGCGCTCGAACGCGTCGGCCTGCAGTCGCGCGCCCACCACTTCCCGGGCCAGCTCTCGGGCGGTCAACAGCAGCGCGCCGCAATCGCGCGCGCCATCGTGGGCAACCCCCGCCTGCTGCTCGCCGACGAGCCCACGGGCAACCTCGACAGTCAGATGGGCGACGAGATCATGAGCATCCTCGAATCCCTCAACCAGGACCAGACGACCATCGTGATGGTCACCCACGACCCGAGAATGGCCGAACGCACCCACCGCATCGTCCGCATGTTCGACGGCCGCCAGGTCCACTGAATGGCGGGGATAGCCACGATCCAAGGCCGGCGAAGGGGCGCGCAACTCCGCAGCGTAAGTCCCCGAGCGGAGGAGTTGCGCGATCCCTCGCCGGCCGCCCCGGCACGCAATGGCAGATGGAGAGCCACCCATGCTGAGCAATCATCTGAAAATCGCACTGAAGGTCCTGCGGCGACGCAAGTTCTTCACCTTCATCTCGCTGTTCGCGGTCAGCGCCACGCTCCTCGTGCTGCTGGTCGCTACCGCGATGCTCGACGGCATCTTCGGTCCGCGCGCCCCCGAAACCCGCAGCGACCGCACCCTGGGCGCCTATCTCCTGGCGATGAGCGGTCCGGAGTCGACGCGAAGCGCTTTCCCCGGCTTCGCCTTCCTGGATCAGCACGCCCGCGGCATCCGCGGCGTCGAACGCATGACCGTATTCAGCGTCGCCACCAACGTGGTCTCGTACCCGAACGGGCGCAAGGTCACGTCCTACCTCAAGCGCACGGACGGCGACTATTGGCAGGTGCTCGATTTCTCGTTTCTGGAAGGTGGACCGTTCTCCGCCGCGGACGACGCCGCGGGGAATGCCGTGGCGGTGATCAACGAGACGACCCGCCGCCGCTTCTTCGCCTCGCCCGACGGGACCGTTGCGGCCGCGGTCGGCAAGTCGATCGAGGCCGACGGCCAGACGTTCCGGGTGGTCGGCGTCGTTCCCGACGTGCCGTACGTGCGCATCGCGCCGTTCGCCGACATCTGGGTGCCGATCGGCACCGCCAAGTCCGGCGCATTTCGCCACGACCTGATCGGCGAGTACATGGCGTTGTTCCTGGCCGAGAGCCCGGCCGCCCTGCCGGCGATCCGCGCCGAATACGCGCAGCGCGTCGGCAGCACTCCGCTCCCCGATCCGAAACAGTTCGACGCCATCCACAGCGCCGCCGAGACCCCGTTCGAGGCAGCCGCGCGCTTGATCCTGAGCCAGCGGTTCGAGTCCAGCCATCCCGCCGGCCTGCGCGCGATCCTGGTCGCGCTGGCGGTCGCGTTCATGTTCCTGCCCGCGCTCAACCTCGCCAACATCAACCTGAGCCGCATCCTCGAGCGCTCGTCCGAGATCGGCGTGCGCAAGGCCTTCGGCGCGCCGGCCCGCGCGCTGGTGGTGCAGTTCCTGGTCGAGAACGTGGTGCTCACGCTCGCCGGCGCCGCCATCGGCCTGCTGCTCGCGGCGGCGGCGCTGGCGGCAATCAACGCCAGCGAGCTGATTCCGTACTCCGATTTCACCCTCAACCTGCGCGTCTTCGCCTGGGCCGTCGGTCTGGCGCTGTTCTTCGGCGTGCTCTCGGGAGTCCTGCCGGCCTGGCGCATGTCGCGCATGCACGTCGTCGAAGCCCTGCGTGGGAGGACCCTGTGATCCGCCATCTCCTCAAGCTGGTCTGGAACCGCAAGCGCTCGAACGCGCTGCTGCTGCTCGAGATCTTCGCCTCGTTCCTGGTCACCTTCGTGGTCGTCACGCTGGCGCTCTTTGCGTGGAGCAACTATCGCCGCCCGTTGGGCTTCGACTGGACCGACGTCTGGAACGTGGCGATCGACATGAATCAGATCGGCGACGACACCTGGACGCCGGCCCAGAGCGAGCGCTTCGAGCGCCTGCTCGCGGAGGCGAAAGCCGTCGCCGGCGTGGAGAGCGTGGCCGGTGTGGAGACCGTGCCATTCGGGCTCGGATCGAGCAACGCCGGCTGGACCACGGCCGGCCGCGCCGTGCGTTCGGAGCGCATCGACGTCACGCCGGAGCTCCGCCAGGTGCTCCATCCGGCCCTCGTCGCCGGGCGCTGGTTCACGCCCGACGATGCCGTGCAGCCGTGGCGTGCGGTCATCGTCACCCGCTCGCTGGCGCGCGACCAGTTCGGCGACCAGGACCCGCTCGGCAAGCCCCTGCGGCGCTTGGATCCGGGCGAAACCGAGGAACGGGTGATCGGCGTGATCGACGACTTCCGGCGCGCCGGCGAGCTATCGATCCCCGGCAACACCTTCCTGCGCCTGATCCGCTCCGCCCCGACCACCGACCGACCGGCACGCAACCTGCTGGTGCGCGTGGCTCCGGGCACGCCGGTGGCGGCCGAAGAGCGGCTCCTCCGCCGTCTGCAGGCCGTCGCGCCCGACTGGTCGTTCGAGGTGCAATCCCTGTCGCGACTGCACGACGCGGCGTTCCGGCTCTGGATCACGCCGCTCGCGGTCGGGGGCATCGTGGCGTTCTTCCTGCTGTCGATGGTGGCGCTCGGCCTGCTCGGCGTCCTGTGGCAGAACCTGCTGCGCCGCACCCGTGAGATGGGGTTGCGGCGGGCCGCGGGAGCGACCGCCGCCGCCGTGCAGCGGCAGGTGCTGCTCGAGCAGGCCTTGATCACCGGCCTGGGAGTGCTCCTCGGCCTGATGCTGATCTTGCAGCTGCCTCTCTTCGGCCTCACTGCGTGGCTCGGCGGTCCGGTGTTCGCCGGCGGCGTGGCGCTCGCGGTCGCGATCGTGTTCGCGATCACGCTGCTGTGCGGCCTCTATCCGAGCCTGATGGTCCGGCGGCTCCAGCCCGCCGAGGCGCTGCGGTACGAGTAGCGCCCGGGCGGCGCGCGCATGCGAAGATCGAACGGCTCGCCATGGCCTTGATCCTGATCGTCGACGACGACCCTTCCATCCTCGCGTCGCTCGCGCTGCTGCTGCGCCAGCACGGCCACCGGGCGGCGACCGCGCGCAGCGCCGAGGAGGCGCTGCGCCGGTTGCGTGCGGCCGGCGAACCCGCCGTCGACCTGGTGCTGCAGGACATGAACTTCAACCGCGCCACCAGCGGCCGGGAAGGGCTCGAGCTGCTCGCGGCGATCCATCGTGAACGCCCCGGCCTGCCGGTGATCCTGATCACCGCCTGGGGCTCGATCGCGCTCGCGGTCGAAGGGGTCAAGGCCGGCGCCGCCGACTTCGTCACCAAGCCATGGTCGAACGCCCAGCTCGCCCGCGCCGTCGACACGGCTTTGTCCCTCGCGGCGACGCGGGCCGAGCAGTCCAGGGAGCGCGCCGCGCCGCCCGAGCGCGAGGCGCTCGATCACCAAGGGGATTTTCGCGGCCTGCTCGGTGAGGATCCGCGCTTCCTGCGCGTGCTCGAGCTCGTGGCGCGCGTGGCGCCCACCGACGCCTCGGTGCTGATCACCGGCGAGAGCGGCACCGGCAAGGAGCTCGTGGCCGAAGCGCTGCACGGCAATAGCCGGCGGCGCGGCGGTCCGTTCGTCAAGGTCAACCTGGGCGGGGTCTCGTCGACCCTCTTCGAGAGCGAGATGTTCGGCCACGTGCGCGGCGCCTTCACGGACGCGCGCGAGAATCGGCGCGGCCGCTTCGAGCTCGCCGACGGCGGCACGATCTTCCTGGACGAGATCGGCGAGGTCGACCTGTCGGCGCAGGTGAAGCTCCTGCGCGTCCTGCAGGATCGTTCGTACGAGGTCCTGGGCTCGAGCCAGACCCGCACCGTCGACGTGCGCGTGGTGTCGGCCACCAACCGCGACCTCACGGCGATGGTCGGGCGGGGCGAGTTTCGCGAGGATCTCTTGTACCGGTTGAATCTCATGGTCCTGCGCCTGCCCGCGCTGCGCGAGCGCCGCGGCGACATCGCGCCGATGGCCAGGCGGTTTCTTGCCGACTGCGCCGCCGCCTATCGCCGGCCGGCTCCCGAGCTCTCGCCGCGCGCCGCCGCGTGGCTCGAGGCGCAGCCCTGGCCGGGCAACGTGCGCCAGCTGCGGCAGACGATCGAACGCGCGTTGCTGGTGCTCGACGGCGAGCGCGTGGACGTCGCCGACCTGCAGACCTTGGCCGAGCTCGAGAGTCGCGGCGAGGCCGCCACGGGCGCGCTGCCCTCGCCCGGCAGCATGACCCTCGACGAGATGGAACGCGCGATGATCGCCAACTGCCTCGAACGGTACGAGGGCAACATCACCCGCGTCGCCGAGGCACTCGGGCTCTCGCGCCCGGCCTTGTACCGGCGGCTCGAGAAGTACGGTCTGCAGACGCCGTGACCCGCTCGGCGGTCGCCGGGCCTCCGCAGCCACGGCCAGGCAGCCGCCGGTCCCCGAGAGCCGGCGGCTCGCACCGCCGTCCCAACAGCTTGCGCTAGGCTCCCCGCTCCACTCGTCTCCAGGAGCCCGACATGTCCGTTCGAACCGCAGCCGTCGCCGCCGGAGTCCTCACCCTCGTGCTTCCCCTCGCTGCTTCGCTGGCGAGCGATCCTCCGGCTGCCGCGAAGCCCGCCGCGGCGGCGACCGCCGCAGCGCCCGCATCGGCTCCGGCCGCCGACGTCAAGCCCGGCGCCAGGCCGCCGCAGCCGGCGCCGAAGAATCTCAAGATCCTGCCCAAGGACTGGACGCGCAGCCAGGTCGTGGACGTGATGAAGACCTGGACTTCGGACCTCGGCGTGCGCTGCCAGTACTGCCACGTCGGACAGGAGGGCCAGCCGTTCTCCGAGTGGGACTTCGCCGCCGACGACAAGGACACCAAGCGGCGGGCGCGCGACATGTTCCAGCTCCTGGACGAGATCAACCACCGGCTCGGCGGCCTGTCCAATCTCCACGGCACCGGTCCGGCACCGCTCGCCACCTGCGGCACCTGCCACCGCGGCGTCTCGCGGCCGCGGCGCATCGAGGACGTGTTCGAAGAGACCCGGGCGACCGCCGGCATGGACGCCGCGATCAAGCAGTACCGCGAGATGCGTACCGAGAGCTCCGTTTCCGGCAGCTACGACTTCTCGGCCCGCCCCCTGGTGCGCGAGGCGCACCGCCGCATGGACGCCCAGGACGGCGCCGGCGCCAAGCAGATCCTGGACCTCACGCTCGACCTCGGACTCGACGGCCTGATGGTGCGCATGACGCGAGTCCAGGCCGCGATGGCGCAGGGCGACCAGGCCGGCGCCCTGGCGGAGCTCGACAAGGCCGCGGCCCTGCCGCTGAGCGCCGACGAGAAGGCGTTCGTCGCCGAGCAGCGCGCCGAGATCCTGAAGCCGAAGCAGAAGACGCCCTAGCGCGGCGGCTGTTCCAGGCGCGGCGCCCAGCGGGCGCCGCGCAGCTTCCCCCCGGCACGATCGGTCCCCGCGACGCGCCACTCACCCCGGCCGCGTAACCATGGCCCCCCCGCGCCGTAGCTCTTCTGAATAGCGAACCGACGCCATTCGCCGGAGGTAGCGCCCATGGAACGCCTTGCCCAGGATCTCAAGCTCGCCGCCCGCCGCCTGTTCAAGGATCGCGCTTTCTCGGCGGCCGCGCTCCTCACATTGGTGCTCTGCCTGGGAGCGAACACGGCGATCTACACCGTTGTCCAGGCCGTGCTCCTCCGCCCGCTGCCGTTTCCCGAGTCCGAGCGCGTGGTGCTGCAGTACAACAGCTATCCCAACGTTGGCGCCACGCGCGGCGATAGTGGCGTTCCGGACTACTTCGACCGGCTGCGCGACCTCACGGTGTTCGAGACCCTGGCCATGTTTCGCGACCGCGGCTTCACGATCACCGCGCCGGGCGGCGGCGCGGGCACCGACGCCGAGCGCGTGCGCGGGATCGCCGCGACGCCGTCCTTCTTCGAGTTGATGCGGACACCGGCGTACCGCGGGCGGCTGCTGCGCCCAGAGGATGCCGAGACCGGCGCCGAGCACAAGGTCATTCTCAGCCATGCCCTGTGGCAGCGCCTGTTCGCCGGCAGCGACGCCGCCCTCGGGCGTGACTTGCGCATCAACGGCGTGCCGTTCACGGTGATCGGCGTGATGCCCGCAGACTTCGCCCTCGCCGGCACGCCGGCCGAGCTCTGGACGCCGCTGGTGTTCACGCCCGACGAGAAGGCCGATGCCTCGCGCCACAGCAACAACGGCACCATTCTCGGCAGGCTCAGGCCCGGGGCGACCGTAGAGCAGGCTCAGCACGAGATCGACGCGCTGAACGCCCGCAACCTCGAGCGCTTCCCGGCGATGAAGCAGATACTGATCGACGCCGGGTTCCACACCGTGGCGGTCGAGCTCCACGCCGACCTGGTGCGCGACCTGCAGCCGGTCTTGCTCCTGCTGTGGGGCGCCGCGCTCGCGGTGCTGCTGATCGGCGGCGTGAACGTCACCAACCTCCTGCTGGCGCGCGCCAACACCCGCGCCAAGGAGATCGCCACCCGGCGCGCCCTCGGCGCCGGCGCCGCGAGCATCGCGCGCCAGTGGATCGCCGAGACCTGCCTGCTCACCATGTCCGCGGGCCTAGGCGGGCTCGCGGTCGGCCAACTCGCTCTGCGCGCGCTGCGCCTGTTGCCGGCCGACGCGCTGCCTACCATGAGCCTGCTGCGCAACGTCGATCTGGACCCGCGGGCGATCGCCGTCATGCTCGGACTGGCCGCCGTGCTCGGTGTCGTGGTGGGTCTCGTGCCCGTGCTCGGAGGCGGACGCGCGGGTCGGGCCGACCTGAATTCGGCGCTACGGGAGGAGAGCCGCGGCGGCACGCGCGGACGGGCGGCGCGCCGGTCGCGGCAGGCGCTGGTCGCGGCCCAGGTGGCCTTCGCGTTCGTGCTGCTCGCCAGCGCCGGCCTGCTCCTCCTGAGCTTCCGCCGCGTGCTCGCCGTCGATCCCGGGTTCTCGCCCGACGGCATCCTCACCGCCAGCCTCAGCCTGCCCGCGGCGCGCTACAAGACCGATGCCGACCTGCGTGCCTTCGCCGACCGCGCGCTCGCCGCGGCACGGTCGATTCCCGGCGTCTCCGCCGCGGGCATCACGACCATCGTGCCGTTCCAGGGCAACTACACCGACAGCGTGCTCATCCCCGAGGGCAAGGTCATCGGCAAGGGTGAATCGTTGATCTCGCCCAATCAGGTGACGATCAGCGCGGGTTATCTCGAGACGATGAACACCAGCGTCGTGCGCGGCCGTGCGTTCGGACCGGGCGACGACGGTGGCGCGCCGCGCGTCGTCCTGCTCGACCAGTCGCTCGCGCAGCGCTTCTGGCCGGGACAGGATCCGATCGGCCGCCGCGTCTACCAACCGGGCGACCCCGAGCACATGGCCGCCGGTCCGACGACGCAGTACTTCACCGTCGTGGGCATCGTGCGCGACGTAAAGCTGCGCGCGCTGGTCGCCACCGACGACCGCCTGGGCACCTGCTACACACCGTTGGCGCAGGTTCCGGAGCGCGGCTCTTCTGTGGTGCTGCGCACCGCCGGCGACCCGCACAATGTCGCGGCGCCGCTGCGGCGTGCGATCGCCACGCTCGATCCCGAGCTGCCGGTGTTCGGTATGAAGACCATGAACGAGCGCCTCCAGGAGACCCTGGTCGCCCGGCGGCTGCCGATGCTGCTCGCGGTGGCGTTCGGCGCCGTGGCGCTGCTGCTCGCCGCGATCGGCATTTACGGCGTGCTCGCTTACCAGGTCGCGCAGCGCACCCGCGAGATCGGCATCCGCATGGCGCTCGGCGGCACGGCGCGCTCCATCTCGACGTTGATCCTTTCTGAAAGCGCGCGCATGGTCGGCCTGGGCCTCGCCGTCGGCGCGGCCGGCGCGCTCGCGGCCGGCCACGCCATCCGCGGTCTGCTCTTCGGCATCGAACCGACCGACGCGCGGGTCGTCCTCTGCGTCGCGCTCTTGCTGGGCGCCGTGGCCCTCGCCGCCGCCTTCCTGCCCGCCCGGCGCGCGCAGGCGGTCGATCCGGCGAGCGCGCTCAGCGAATAGCGCTCGCCACACCGCCGCGCGCGGAGGCCAGCCGGCTCGCCGTCCCGAGGCTGCGCGGCGAGCCGCGCGGCGCTGGTCGTACAATCTCCAGCAGACGACTCGCTGGAGGACTCATCATGCATCCACGGATGGTCACCGCGCTGCCCGCGCTCACGCTGGCGCTCGCGACGGCACTCGTTACCGCCGCGGTGCAGCCCGCCCGCAGCCAGCAACCTCCCTCGGCGGCATCGGCGGCATCGGCGGCATCGACGCCCGCGGCGCCCGCGGCGCCCGCGGCGGCCGCGCCGGAGCCGCGTTTCGATCCCGCCGACCCGCGAGTGGCGATCATCGACGCCATCGGGCGGCTGGAGAATCAGCGCGACCCGAAGTGCTACGCCACCGCCAGCCGGCTCGAGGACTTCATGTACGGGACGCCGCTCACCGAAGCGGCGCGATTCGCCAAGGTCGAGCTGCAGAAAGCCATCCTGCGCGATCTCTGGAGCGCGGCCTCGGCCAACGCGGCGACGCGCGGCGCGGTCGACCTGGACGCGGCGGCGATCCAACCGCACGTGGACCGGGTGCTGCGTTTCGCCGCGACCGAGAAGGGCGACTGGACGCTCACCACGACGCAGGGCGAGTCGCTCACCATCGCCGAGCGCGACAAACGCCAGTACGGCAACGTGGCCTATGCGCTGCGCGCCATTCTCGGCGTGCAGCAGGACGCGCTGCTCGATCGCACCCTGCGGCTCCTGCCCCTGCGTCCCGATGCCGTGGCGAAGCTCAAGGACCTGATCGACCTGCTGACGCTGGCGGCGCTCCAGCGCGCCGACCGGGCGGCCCGCGCCGCCGGCGCGAGCCACATCGACGCGCCGGACTTCCGCCAGGCCTGGGCGGCGGTGGCGCCCGCGCCGGCCGCATCGACCGCGGAGGCCCAGCTGCTACACGAGCTGACCGTCGAGGAGGCGCAGCGCAGCCAACACCCGCCGGCCGCGGGCGAGCGCTTCTCCACCCTGCGCGAGATCGCCCGCCAGAAGCTCGACGCCTACGCCGCCTACAACGACATCTCGATGCCAGTGTTCCTGCGCAACATCCAGGTGTTTTTCGCCCGCCATCGCTGGCCGAGCGACCCGGTCGAAGGCAAGGCGTTCAAGGACTACTTCACCGAGGCGATGATCCAGTGGACGCGCGACGTGCTGCTCGAGGCCGACCGACATGCGCAGGCGGCGCATCGCGACCTGATTCGCACCGAGGACGTGCAGTCCGCCGTGGCGCGCTTCCTGCCCTACGAGCAGAACCAATTCGAAGACATCACGTACTTCCCGCGCCTGCCGCGCGGCGAGCGCATCACCATCGAGGCCTACGATCTCGACGCCTTCCGCGATCCCGGCGTGCACTGGCTCTACCTGAGTGAGGCGCTGTTCGACCCCAAGTATCCGGGCACGCTCGAACCCGATCCCTTCGCGGCCGAGCTGATGGTCGAGGCCGTTGCCCAGTTCGGCGTCCTGACCTTGCGCGTCGCCGGGCAGGAGGCGGACGCCGAGGGCGCGACCGCCGTCGGCGAGTCGGCGCCGCGACTCAAGGTCGCTCATCTCGAGAAGAGTCTGCGGCGCATCCAAACGCTGCTCGATCGCAACAACGCGGCGCCGCCACCGCAACCCGCGCCCACCCAGGTCGCCTCGAGCCCCGACGCCGGCGCGCCGCGCGACGGCGGCACCTACTTCACCGACACCACGGCGGCGACCGGAATCCACTTCGCACACCGCAATTCCGATTGGCTGGCGCGCCTGATTCGCAGCTACACCGTGCAGCAGGACGGCACCGCGAAGCTCGCCATCCCGCCGGCGTTCGGCGGCAGCGGCGTCGCCGCCGAGGACGTGGACGGGGACGGCGACATCGACGTGCTGCTGCTCTCGGGCGCCGGCAACAAGCTGTATCTCAACGATGGGCACGGCCATTTCCGGGACGTCACGACCGAGGCCGGGCTCGACTGGCGGCGTCCGGATGGGCACCCAGGCGAGCCGCGGCAGCCGATCGTCGCCGACTTCGACAACGACGGCCGCGAGGACATCTTCATCACCTACGTCGATGACGCGCATCGCCTGTATAGGAACATCGGCAACCGGGACGGCATACCTCGCTTCGAGGACGTGACCGCGCAAGCTGGCCTCGGTGGGGCCGGCTTGACGGGGGGCCCCGCGACCGCCGCGGACTTCGACGGCGACGGACGCCTCGACCTCTTCATCGGCTACTTCGGCGACTATCCGCGCGGCGTGCTGCCGACCCTCTCGCGGCGCAACACCAACGCCCTCCCGGACAAGATCTTCCGCAACCTCGGCGGCCTGCGTTTCGAGGACCGGAGCGCCGGCAGCGGCGTCGAGAACCCGGGCTGGGCGCAGGCCGTGGGCCACACCGACTTCGACCGCGACGGCCGCCAGGACTTGATCGTCGGCAACGACTTCGGCGTCAATGCCTACTACCGCAACCTCGGCGACTTCAAGTTCGAGGACTGGGCGCCGCGACTGGGCACCGACAAGCCCTCGTACACGATGAACGTCGGGCTCACCGATCTGAATCGCGACGGTTTCCCGGACGTCTACATCTCGAACATCGTGACCATGAACAAGGACGAAAAGTACGTCCTGCCCGACGCCAACACGCCGATGAAGTTCGATCTCAAGAAGCTGGCGACCATGCGCGTGGTGGAGTCGAACGATCTGTGGGAGTCGGCCGCCAAAGGCGGCCACCTCGAAGGCTACGAGATCTCCGAGGCGGTCGGCCGCGGCCGCAACTCCACGGGCTGGTCCTGGGACGCGGACTTCTTCGACTTCGACAACGACGGCGACGACGATCTCTACGTTCTCGACGGCATGAACGAGTACGCGGTGTACTCGAGCGCCGGCGCCTATTTTGCCGACGAGAGCGGCGAGCGCAAGGACGTGGTCATCCCGGTCGACACGGCGGAGCAGAACGTCTTCTTCGAGAACCGGGACGGGCGGTTGGAGGAGCAGTCCCGGGCGAGCGGCGCCGACTTCTCCGGCAATTCGCGCAGCGCCGCCTACTTCGACATGGACGGCGACGGCGATCTCGACGTCGTGGTGAACGCGTTCATCGGCCCGGCGAGAGTCCTGCGCAACAACGGCGAGCGGCTCGGCCACCACTGGCTGAAGGTGCGCCTGGTGGGCGATCCGGCGCAAGGCTCGACGCGCGACGCGATCGGCGCTCATCTCACCGTCGACACCGCTCATTTGAAAGGCCTCTGGCGCGAGGTGTACAGCACGACGGGCTACCTGTCCGGCCATCCCAAGGAACAGCACTTCGGCCTCGACACGGATCGCACGGCGGACCTGACCGTCACCTGGCCGAACGGCAAGACGGCGACCTTTCGCGGCCTGGCGGCCGATCGTCGATATCGAATCGTGCAGGGCAAGGCGCCGGAAGTGGTGCCCTGACGCGGGAGGCGCCGCCCGGGCGGTCGACCTCGCTCGCGCGCGTCCGGCCCGCCGCACGGCGCGGCGTGCGATGGTAGGCCCTCGCACCGGAGGCGGAACCGCGACCGCGCCGCAGAGGCGGCAGCCCGCGAACAGGCCATGACCGCCCGGATCCGTGCCTCATGGACTGCAACGACCGTCGCCGCGATGTCGGCGAAGCTGCGCCGGCACCCGAAGATGCCGGCAGGAACGGAGCGCGATAGAACATGAACCGAACCTCAGGAACGATCTCCGCCGTCGCGCTTTCGATGAGTCTCGCAGCGTGCGCCGGGGTGGGCGCCGCCGAACGCGCGGCCGACACCGTCTATCGCAATGGCCGGATCTACACCGTCGACGCCAACGACAGCGTCCAGGAGGCGCTGGCGGTGCGCGACGGCAGGATCGTCTACGTCGGCGGCAGTGCCGGGGTCGGCGCGTTCACGGGCAAGTCCACGAAGGTGGTCGATCTCGGCGGGCGCATGCTGATGCCCGGCCTGGTCGACGGGCACATGCATCCGCTCGAGGGCGGAACGAAGCTGCTCGCCTGCAGTTTGAACTACGAAGCGCTGACGGTCGCCCAGTTCCGGGCCCGGATCCAGGCGTGCCTCGACGCGTCGCGCGACCAGGAACCGGACGGCTGGCTCGAGGTGGTGAGCTGGTTTCAACAGAACATGGTGCCGCCCGGCACCGCGGTCCGTCATGCGGACCTCGACCTGCTGAAGACGAAGCGGCCGATCGTGGTCCACTCCTCGTTCGGCCACTCGACGCTGGCCAACGCGCGCGCCATGGCGCTCGCGCGCGTCACCGCCCAGACGCGCGATCCCGAAAACGGCAAGATCGCGCACGACGCGTCCGGCGCGCCGTCAGGCCTCTTCGAGGATGCCGCGCAGTCGCTGTTCGATCCGCTGCTGCCCAAGATCACCGACGCCGAGCGGATCACGGCGGCGCGCGCGTCGCTCGACGCGCTGCGCAAGCAAGGCGTCACCACCTTTCTCGACGCCTCGACGGACGCCCAGGGCATCGCACCGTTCGCGACCCTGCAGCGCGAGGGCAAGCTCACCGCGCGCGCCCACTTCGCGGTGACCATCGAGCCCGCCGAGGGCCGCGATCCCGACCGGGCGGTAGCGGCCTTGCTCGCCGTCGCTCGGCGGTTCGACCAGGGGCCGGTGGGCGTGCGGCCGACGATCACGGTGCGCAACGCCAAGCTCTACATGGACGGCGTCATCACCGCGCCGGCCTTCACCGGCGTGATGCTCGAGCCGTACCTCACCGATCGGGGCCCGGCGGAGAATCCGCGCTGGGTCTCGAGCGGCAATCGCGGTCCGGCTCCCTACTTCGCGGCCGACGTGCTCAAGGCTCTTTTGTTGAAACTCGCTGCGGCCGGCATCGATCCGCACATTCACGCCGACGGCGATGGCGCCACCCGCTACTCTCTCGATGGCTTCGAGGCGATGCGCGTCCAGTTCCCGGGCGACAAGATCCGCGCCGCCATCGCGCACGTCGAGATCGTAAGCCCGGCCGAGTTCCCGCGCTTCGCCAGGCTGGACGTCATCCCGGTGCCCTCGTTCCAGTGGGCCAAGCCTGCCTCCGACACGATCGAGGGCGCGCGGGACTATCTCGGCCCGAAGCGCTTTCGGTTCATGGAGCCGGAGGGCTTCCTCCACGACGCCGGCGCGCGCATCGCCTACGGCAGCGACTGGCCGGTCGATCCTTTGGACGAGTGGTTCGGCTTGAAGGTCGGCGTGACGCGGACCAACGCTCCGGCCGCGGGGCCCCAGTACTCCGGCCGGCTGAGCGCGGACCCGGGCCTGAGCCGCGCCACGGTGCTGCGCGCGATCACCCTGAATTCCTCGTACGAGCTCCATCAGGACCTCGAGACCGGCTCGCTCGAGGTCGGCAAGCTGGCGGATCTCATCGTGCTCGATCGCAACCCGTTGGAGATCCCCGCCGAGGAGATCGCCAACGTCCACGTGCTGTTGACGGTGGTCGGTGGCGACGTGGTCTACCAAGCGGCCGGCTTCGCGCCGTGACGCGCTCGTCGAGGGCTGCGAGCTCGCGCACAAGACGCATAAGATCGGTGTCCACATGACTGAAACGAACCCCACTCCTGCCAAGTCCTGGCGCCGGATGACGACCGACCGGCGCCTCCGTGCAGCGCGCGCCTTCTGGGAAGCCGACCAGGCCCCGGAGAACCACGCCCAGGCCGCGCTACTCATCGCCCAGCAGAGGAAGTTCCGCCCGAAGTTCGTTCTCGGCCTAGCCCCCGAGAGCAAGGCGCGGCACCTGGCCGGCATCGCGGCCCTGCCGGACGCGCTCGCGGCCCGGGCGCTCGTCGCGTATCACCTCGCCGAGCAGCGCGAGATGATGGGTGCGTTCCTCGACGAGCTGGGCCTCAAGCACGAAGATGGCGTCATCGAAGAAGAAGACGTCCGGCCCGACCCGGAGCGGATCGCGCCGGCGGTCTCGGCCATCGCCGAGAAGTTCCCCGCCGATGACGTGTCGCTCTATCTGACCACGCTCTTCTGCCAGGACCCGGAGACCTGGGTCGAGCTCGGCAAGATGCCGCAGGTCCGGCCGCCGGAATAGAAGACATACGCTGCAGGCGACAGATCTCCAAGGACGGCGGTACAGGCCGGCCTGGACCGCCGACAAGTCGCGACGCAGATCCGGAACGCTGACCGGCAGGGTGGCGTCTGGATCTACCAGCCGTCCGGCCGGAGGCATCGCGGCGGTGAATTCGCGGCCCATCCTCCGTGGAAAGTGCCCCCCATTGTCCTTGGCCAAGCCAGGCCGACTCAGGGCCACCG
>WBZN01000484.1_pt1 | contig 31679 bp, 20 predicted proteins | sample 5204281 | NCBI WGS metagenome assembly WBZN01 (sample SAMN12344347, study PRJNA552823) | activated sludge metagenome | biome: Activated sludge suspended growth; feature: Nitrification reactor; material: Wastewater; isolation source: activated sludge from nitrification reactor of wastewater... | reverse complement strand
CCGGAACCTGACGCAAAATCGTGAACAGCACTCGCATCGATCCCTCCACGCAAGGAATCGACAACAGAATCCCATTCCCTCAACCGCGCAACAAAGACCTAGAGCTCAAATGCGATTCCCCTGGGGCGCGCGCCGACGGACACAAAATTCGTGGATTGGAATGGGTCCCCCGATTTGCTAATCGGATAAGATGATCAAGATATCCCGTACTTGGCTCGCGGCAATCCTCGCCTTGGCGGCGGCGGGCGCTCTCTTGGCCGGCGTCGCCTTCCGCAATCTGTCGGACGACGGCGGGCTCGCCGCCCCAGCGATAGGCGGCGCCTTTGCGATGACCGCCCAGGACGGCCGCACCGTCACCAATGGAGATCTCGAAGGGCGCCCCTATCTTGTCTTCTTTGGCTATACGCATTGTCCCGATTTCTGCCCGACCACGCTGACGCAGATTTCGGCGGCCTTCAAGGAGCTCGGCGCGGACAAGAAGATTTCGGCGCTGTTCGTCACCATCGATCCGGAGCGCGACACGCCGGAAGCGATGAAAGCCTATCTCGATAATTTCGATCCGCGCATCATCGGCCTGACGGGAAACGACACGCAGACCCGCGCGATGGCCAAGGCTTTCAAGGTCTATTTCCAGAAGCAGGGCGGGAAGAACGGCGCATATACGATGGACCACACGGGAATCGTCTATCTGATGGACAAGCGCGGCCGTTTCGTCAGCGCTTTCAATACGGAACAGCCGGCAAAGCAGGCGGCCAGCGAACTGGCGCAATATCTCTGAGCGAGCTCAATAAACGCCGAGCGGAAAATATTTGAGATAGAGGTCCGTGTAGACGCCCTTGGTCCAGAGATCGGCGAGCGCATAGTCGAGCGCGTCGCGCAGAGCCGAATTGCCTTTCTTGACGGCGACGCCGACGCCTTCGCCAAAAAAGCGGCCGTCGAGAAAAGGGCCGCCCAGAAAGGCGCAACAATTATGAGCGCCGTCGGCCCGTAGCCAGAAGCTCAGGCTTATGCCGTCGCCGAAAATGGCGTCGATCTGGCCATTGGTCAAAGCGTCGGTCAGCGACTTCTGCGAGTCGAAGGACCTTGTCACGGCGCCTTTGAAGAAGACGCCGAGATAGGCCTCATGCGCGCTCTTTGCGACGACGCCGACGAACTTGCCGCGCAGCATTTCAGGGGTCGCATCCGCGAGCGGCGTCGATTTCAGCGCGACAAAGCGCGCGGGGTTCTTGAAATAAGGCGCGGTGAAATCGGCGAGCGCACGGGCCTTTTCGTCAATCCGGATCGAGGCCATGACAGCGTCGCCCTGATCGGCCTCAAGGCTGTCGATCAAAGTGTCGAAACGGCGAGCCTGAATCGTGCAGGAGACCTTGAGATGGTCGCAAATGGCGCGGGCAAGATCGATGTCGAAGCCGGCGAGCGAACCATCGGCCAGCGCGAAATGGAACGGCGGATAGTCATCTTCGGTTAGAAAACGCAGATTGCGGACATTGCCGAGGTCGGGCTTCGCGGGGCGTGCATGCGGGTCCCAGAGGCCCGGCGCGACGCCGGCCGGATCGCACCGCGCCGAGGGGGCGAGAAGAAGGATTGCGAGCAAGGCCGCGCCCGCCCGAAAGCGCGGTCGCCGGGAGGCTCGGCTCGCCGCGGCTTTTGGGGCAATGTCGAGATTTCGCGGCACGGAAATGACGGCTCGGTGTTTTGGCGCGACGCCGCGGGATTGTCGTTTGACGCCGCCCGGGCGATGAGGAATTCTGCCGGCAAAGTATGATGAAAGCGCTCGGATGACTAGAGATTTGCCGCCGGACGCGTCCGGCGGAGAGGGGGCGCCGGTCATGGACAGCCTCGCCTTGCTGCCGGTCTTTTTTGACGTCGCGGGGAAACGCGTCGTTGTCGCGGGGGGCTCGCATGCAGCGCTCTGGAAAGCCGAGCTTTTGCAGGCGGCGGGGGCGAAGCTCGACGTTTACGCCGCCTCGCCTTGCGCGGCTTTGCAAGAGCTCGCGCGGCGGCGCCCCTCCGTTCGGCTGGTCGCGCGCGCATTTCAGGCGCCGGACTTCGAAGGCGCAGCGCTCGCGGTCGCGGATCTGGAGAGCCTCGAGGAGGCCGATCGTTTTCGCGCCGCCGCAAAAGCCGCCGGCGCGCCGGTCAATATCGTCGACAAGCCGGATTTTTCGGATTTCCAATTCGGCGCCATCGTCGACCGCTCGCCGCTTGTCGTCGCTATTTCGACCGCCGGCGCCGCGCCCATTCTGGCGCAGGCCGTGCGCGGCCGGATCGAGGCGCTGCTCCCGCCCGCCGTCAAGCTCTGGGCCTCGGCGGCCAAAGCCTGGAGGGAAAGGCTAAAGGCTCTTGCGCAGGCGCCGCCGCTACGCCGCCGATTCTGGGAGAAATTCGCCGCCGAGGCCCTCTCCGCAAAAAGGCCTCCGGATAACGAACTGATTGCGTCGCTGCTCGACGAGGAAGGGCCGGAGCCCAAGGCCTGCCAAGGCTCCGTGGCGCTAGTGGGGGCGGGCCCCGGCGATCCGGAGCTTTTGACCCTCAAGGCCCTGCGCGCGCTGCAATCCGCCGACGTCATTCTTTACGACGATCTCGTTTCGCCGGCGATCCTCGAAATGGCGCGGCGCGAGGCGGAAAAAATTGCGGTCGGAAAGCGCGGCTACAGACCGTCGTGCAAGCAGGACCAAATCGTCGGACTGATGGTCCGGCTCGCCGGCGAGGGCAAGCGCGTCGTTCGCCTGAAAGGCGGCGATCCGATGATTTTCGGACGCGGCGCAGAGGAAATCGCGCCACTGCGGGAAGCTGGAATCGCGATCGAGGTTGTGCCCGGGGTGACCGCGGCGCTCGGCGCCGCTGCTTCGCTGCAGGTCTCGCTCACGCAGCGCGGCAAGGCGCGGCGGCTGCAATTCATCACCGCTCATGCGCATGACGGCAAGCTGCCCGACGACATCGATTGGCGCGCGCTCAGCGATCCGCGCGCCTCCACGGCCGTCTATATGGGCGCGCGCACGCTCCCCGCTCTGGTCGAGCGCCTTCTCGCGCATGGCCTCGAGTCCGCAACGCCCGCCATTCTCGTCGAGCGCGCGACCTGTGAGGACGAGCGCCGCATCGAGGCGACGATTGCGACGCTGCCGGCCAAGGCTGCGGCCGCCACGCCGCCCGGCCGGCCTTTGGGCCCCTGCCTCATCCTGATTGGCGCCGTCTTTGCGTCGCCGCTCGGCGGCGTGCGGCCGACGCCAGGGGCGGAGGCGGCCGAGGAGGCGGCGAAGGAGGCGTCCAAGGCGCAATAACGCGCCGGCGCCGCAGGAGAGCCGTCGTTCTGCCACACGCGGGGAGCAAGCCCTTGGGACGCCTCCGCAAAAAGGTCCGCATGAGAGCCGGATATGGAGCACGAAGGATTTCTTCTCACGCCGTCATGCTCTAAATCCTTATTGACCGCATAGACTTGAGGCGGGTTTGCCCGTTTCCGCCGCTAAGGGGGGAGAGTTCGATGCGCCGCCTCAGTCTCATAGCGATCTGCGCCGCCATCGCGGCCTTTGGAGCGGCCGCGCTCGCGCTCTATTTTTACACGCGGCCGACCGTGCTGCGTGTTGCGGTGACGCGCGACAGCGGCGACCAGGCGGTGCTCTCCGGCGCGGCGCATGAATTTGCTCAGGCGCGCGAGCCGCTGCGGTTGAAGCTCGTCGTCGTCGATTCGCTGGCGGACAGCGCCCGCGCCTTCGAGGACGAGCGCGTTGATCTCGCGATCGTGCGCAGCGACGTCGCCATGCCGGTGACAGGGCAGACGGTGCTCATCATGCGCCGTAATGCGGCGGTGCTCGTCGCCCCGGGGGGGTCCGAGACGCGCGAGATCGAGGATCTGCGCGGACGCAGGGTCGGCATATTGGAGAGCCAACAGGCCGGACGCATCGGCGCTCATGCGTTGCTCGACGCCGCCCTTGCACAATATGATATTCCGCCCGCGTCCGTGCGACGCATTCCTTTGACGCTGGCCGAATTGCCGGAGGCGCTGGAGCGTCGCCAGATCGACGTCGTTCTGGCGATCGACACGCCGGGCTCGGCTCCTCTGACCGAAGCCGTGACGGCGGTCGCCCAAGCCGGTCACGCACCGCCGGTTTTCATTCCGGTTGATGACGCGCGGGCGATTGCGCAGCGCCAGCCGATTTTCGAATCGGTCGAGATTTTGCGCGGGGCCTTCGGCGGAGCGCAGCCGAAGCCCTCGGCTAGCTTCGAGACGCTCGGCGTCGCCACGCGTCTGATCGCGCATCACAGCCTCAGCAATGACGTCGTCTCCACCCTCACCGAATTAATGCTGAACGCAAAGCCTTCGCTCGCCGCCCAGGATCCGATCGCAAACCGCATCGAAGCGCCCGCGACGGACAAGGGCGCGGCTCTGCCGGTCCATCCCGGAACGCTTGCCTATCTCGGCGACGAAGAACAGGGCTTTTTCGATAAATATAGTGATTTCATCTATATAGGCGCGATGCTCGCAAGCTTGTGCGGTACCGTGATCGCGACGGTCGCGGCGCGCTTCAATCGCAAGCAGAACACCGATCTCGAACTCATTCTGCAACGCCTCTTGGAGATCATCGCCTCCGCGCGGGCGGCGCCTCGGAACGACGTGCTGGACGATCTCGAAAAAGAGGCTGACGAGCTCCTGGCCCAGGCGCTGGCGCATGACTGGAACCATGCGATGAGCGGCAGTCGCGTTGCGGCGACGGATCTCGCGCTCAATCAGGCGCGCCAGGCGATCGCCGAAAGAAGGGGCCAAGTCGCGTCGGGGCGGGCGCCTTTTGCCCCGCGCCTCGTCGGTGAATGATTGCAGCTTCGACTCAGCCGCTCGTCCGAGCAGGATGCGAAAGGGAGTTAGGTTTTTCGCAGAATGCTGCTCTCTTTACATTAGAATCGAGCACGTTCGTGACGTCCAAAATCCAGGAACCGGCGCAGCGCGACGAGACTCACACGGCCTCGATCGGGCCGAAAGGCCAGGCCCCTGCAAAAACCCGTAAATCACGCCGAACGCCCAGGCGCATGCGAAGCCGCGAACATACCACCGGCTGCGCTGTTCGAGCGCATAGGTGACGGGCATGGCCGTATGTCCCGCCGCCGGCCGCCCATGACGACGGAGGGGCCTTTGCCGCGTCGAGGGCGGAAAATGGGCGAAATGGCGACATTGCGGCAAATTGGCGCCGGTTTCGCGGAATGGATTGTGCGGCGCGCGCGCCCGTGCTAAAACTTGTGAGCTTCGGCTTCGGCGTTCCGTGGACGCTGACGCTTCGAAGCGCGATTCCTCTCTGCCGCTTTCGGCGAGGGCGCAGAGCGATTATAAAGATCATTGACGAGCAGGCGAATTCATAAAACTCATATCTATTTCGAAAAGAGCCCGATCAGGATTGCTTGCTATTTTGGAAGCAAGCTCCGGCAGATAAGACACAAGATTTGCAAGGTTGCTTTTGTATTCGTCGAAGCTTCACTGATGCGCGATGTTGGAAGGCGGCAACGGGGATATCAGCGGCCGCCGGCGATGACCGCCTGCGGCGTTGATCTTCGCGCGTCGGGCGCCGGAGGCTGCGGATGTTGCGAAGCCGCCGCCTTGACGCTCATGTAGTTTGGCCATATGCGGGCATACTCTTGCCATATAGGCAAATGGGTTTTGCGGCTGGGCGGATAACAGGCTATAATGCGACTAACCTCGTCTTTTCAATATCTTATCATTAGGGGGCGCTTCCGGTCATCATAGCGAGGCGCGGGCGGTCGGCGCGGGCCTGCGAATACGTTCTGTTGGATTCCAGCGCAAGTCCCGAGCGGAGTGACATCGCCATGTTTCGCCAGTCTGCCCCCTTGACGAAGGCTGCCGCCACGTTCGCATTCGACAGGCGTCGGACCATTCATTCCTATTTCCGCGAGGTCGCGCGGAAGGGGGAGCGGCCGGCGATCCTGCATGATGACGGCGCGCTTTCCTATGCGGAACTCGACCGCAGGTCGAACGCCTTCGCGCGGTTCCTGAGACTGAATGGGGTTCGCCCCGGCTCGATCGTCGGAGTGTTTCTGCGACGCTCGCCCGACGCCATCATGTCGATGCTTGGAATATTGAAGGCGGGGGCCGCCTTCGCGCCCCTCGATCCCGCCTATCCCGCCGACCATCTCGCTTTCATCGCGTCCGACGCCGCCCCGGTGGTCGTGGTCTCTGCCTCGCCCATGTTTGCCGAGCTTTCGCCGCCCTGGAGGGCGCCGACCCTCCTGATCGACCGGGAGGCGGATGCGATCGGCGCCCAAAGCGACGCCCCGCTCGAGGAGGTCGCCGACGGCGACGATCCCGCTTATATCATGTACACCTCCGGGACGACGGGCCGCCCCAAGGGCGTCATGGCGCCGCATCGCGGCGTGACGCGCCTCGCCTATAACAGCTTCGTCGATCTCGCGCCGGACGACGTCGTCCTGCAGTTCGCGCCGCTCGCCTTCGACGCCTCGACCTTCGAGATCTGGAGCCCGCTGCTCAATGGGTCCGCGGTCGCCGTCCTTGGCGCGGAGCATCCGAGCTTCAGCGAGATCGGCGCGGCGATCCGGCGTCATGGCGTGACGACCGCCTGGCTCACCGCCAGCCTGTTTCATGCGGTTGTCGATCATCAGATCGAAATCCTGCGCCCGCTGCGCCAACTCATCGCCGGCGGCGACGTGCTTTCGCCGCGCCATGTGCGCCGCGTGCTCGATGCGCTGCCGCTGCGCCTCGTCAATGGCTACGGGCCGACCGAAAACACCACTTTCACCTGCTGCTTCGACATTCCGCGCGACACGGCGCCCGACGCCGCTGTTCCGATCGGCCGGGCGATCGACCACACGAGCGTCTATGTCCTCGACGCCGATCTGCGCCCCGTCGCAGACGGCGAGGAGGGCGAATTATTCGCGGGCGGCGAGGGCGTCGCGCTCGGCTATCTGAACCGTCCGGAACTGACCGCGGAAAAGTTTCCGCGCGATCCCTTCGTCGCGGACGAAGGGCGGCTCATGTACCGCACCGGCGATCTCGTGCGACGGCGCCCGGACGGCGTCGTCGAGTTCGTTGGGCGCGGCGATCGGCAGGTGAAAATCCGCGGAAAAAGGGTCGAGCTCGACGAGGTCGAGGCCTTGGCCCGGCGCCTGCCCGCGGTCGCCGACGCAGCCGCTCTGGTGCGCCAGCGCACAGACGGCGACCGCCAGATCCTGACCTATGTCTCGCTGACGCCGGGATCGTCCGCCGACCCCGCAGCACTGCGGCATCAGATGCTCGAACTGGCCCCGGACCACTTGACCCCAGCCCACTTCGTGATCGTCGAGGAATTACCGCGCACGCCGAACGGCAAGGTCGATCGCGCCGCACTTCCCGAATTCACTCAGAGCGGCGAAACTCTCGCCATGCAGATGGCTGAGGCGTCCAGCGACTTGGAGGCGATGCTGGCGGCAATTTGGAGCCGGCTTTTGAAGGTCGGGTCTGTCGGCCTCGACGCCAATTTCTTCGATCTCGGCGGCGCATCGCTCGACATCATGGCTCTGCAGGATGAATTGAGGACGCGCTTTGGTCGCGACGTGCCGATGACGGTCCTTTTTGAATTCACGACGATCCGCTCGCTCGCCGCCCATCTGAAGCGCCTCGCCGCCGAAGGAGCCGCGGCGGATAGCGACAAGGCCGCGGTCGACGAACTCAACAGCCGCAAGGCGCGCCAGGCGGAGGCGCTGAAGCGCGCGTCGAAACGCCGGCTCGCCCAGGCCTCATAAAGCAGGCAGCATGAGAGAGACAGCCTTGAGCGCCCCTCCGCCCACGCCGCCGGGGATCGCCATCATCGGCATGGCCGGCCAGTTCCCCGGAGCGGCCGATATCGCCTCGTTCTGGCGCAACCTGCGCGCCGGCGTCGAATCGATCAGCCGCTTCAGCGACGCCGAACTCGAAGACGCCTTCGACCCAAGCGTCCGCAATGATCCGAACTTCGTGCGGGCTCGCTCCATTATCGAGGGAATCGAGAACTTCGACGCCGGCTTCTTCGCCATGCATCCGCGCGAGGCCGAGCTCACCGATCCCCAGCAACGCGTCTTTCTCGAGTGCTGCTGGCAGGCGCTCGAGGACGCCGGCTACGATCCGGCGACCTATAAGGAATCGATCGGCGTTTTCGCCGGTTGCAGCATGAACACCTATTTCCTGCGCAATGTCTGCCAGGACCGCCGCGCGGTGGAACTGTTCACCAGCGACTATCAGGTTGGCAGCTATGGCGAGCTCCTCGGCGGGCTGCAGGATTTTCTGGCGACCCGCGTATCTTACAAGCTCGGCCTGCGCGGGCCGGCGATGACGGTTCAGACCGCCTGCTCGACCTCTCTCGTCGCCGTTGCGCAGGCGTGCCAGAGCCTTCTTCTCTTCGAGTCCGACATGGTTCTGGCCGGCGGCGCATCGATCACCGTGCCGCAGCGACGCGGCTATCTTGCGCTCGAAGGCGCGATGGTGTCGCCGACGGGACACGTGCGCACCTTCGACGCCAAGGCGGACGGCACCGTCTTCGGCAGCGGCGCCGGAGTGGTCTTGCTGAAGCGCGTCGAGGACGCGATCGCCGACGGCGACCATATTTACGCGGTGATTCGCGGCTCGGCGCTCAACAACGACGGCGCCGCGCGGGCGGGCTTCACCGCGCCGAGCGTGAACGGCCAATGGGAGGTGATCGCGGCGGCGCTCGCCAATGCAGAGGTCGAGGCGCGTTCGATCGCCTATGTGGAATGCCACGGGACGGCGACGCCGCTCGGCGATCCGATCGAGGTCGCAGGCTTGACCCGCGCCTTCCGCGCCAGCACCGACGACGTCGGCTTCTGCGCGCTCGGCTCGGTGAAGCCGAACATCGGCCATCTCGACTGCGCCGCCGGCGCCGCGGGCCTCATCAAGACGGCGCTGGCGCTCGAAAAGCGTGAGCTGCCGGCGACCCTGTTCTTTGAGACGCCCAATCCGCATATCGCTTTCGAGGGCGGACCTTTCTATGTCAACGATCGCTGGCGGGAATGGCCGGCGGGCGACGAGCCGCGCCGCGCCGGCGTCAGCGCTTTCGGGGTCGGCGGCACCAATGCGCATATCGTGCTGGAGGAAGCCCCCTTCGTCCCGACGGAGCCGTCGGTCCGGCCGGCGCAGATCGTCTGCGTCTCGGCGCGCAGCGCCGCCGCGCTCGAAGCGGCGCGCAGCAATCTCGCGGCGCATCTTAAGTCTCATCCCGGCCTGCCGCTCGCCGACGTCGCCTTCACGACGCAGGTCGGTCGCCGCGCTTTTCCGCGCCGCGCGGCTGTCGTCGCGCAGGATCTCGACTCCGCCGCTGCGGCGCTCGAAACGGGGCAGGGGCTGATCGCGGGCGAGCCGCGGCCGCGCGCGCTCGCCTTCATGTTCCCGGGGCAGGGCGCGCAATATCCCGGCATGGGGATCGATCTCTTCCGCAACGAGGCGGTCTTCCGCGGGAGCATGCGCCGCAGCGCCGAGATCCTGCGCCCCGTTCTCGGCGCCGATCTCTGCGCCCTGCTCTATGACGAGAGCGAGAGCCTGCCGGCCGAAGCGCTGCAGGCGACCGAGTTCGCGCAGCCGGCCCTCTTTGCCGTGAGCTATGCGCTCGCCGCGCTCTGGCGCAGCTTCGGCGTCGCGCCGCAACTCATGATCGGCCATAGCGTCGGCGAATTCGTTGGCGCCTGTCTCGCCGGCGTTTTCTCACACGAGGACGCGCTGCGTCTCATCGCGGCGCGGGGCCGCCTCATGCAGGAGATGCCGCGCGGCTCGATGATGGCGGTCCGGCTGGCGGAAGCCGATCTTGCTCCCTTCCTGCGCGATCCCGTGGCGCTCGCCGCCGTCAACGGGCCAAAACTCTGCGTCGCCGCGGGGCCGGACGAGGCCGTAGCCGAACTCGACGCCGAGCTTTCGGCGAAGGGCGTGATGACGCGCCGCCTGCACACCTCGCACGCCTTCCATTCGCCGATGATGGAGCCGGCCGCGCTGGCGCTGGGCGGAGAATTCGCCAAGGTCAGCCTTGCTGGACCGAACCTTCGCCTGATCTCGTCCATGACGGGCGACTGGTTGACCTCCGCAGAGGCGACCTCGCCCGCCTATTGGGCCGCCCATTGCCGCGCGCCGGTCCGATTTGCGGCTGGTCTTGCGACGCTCCTGCGCGACGCCGGCTCCGAGCCGATGCTGATCGAGGCCGGCCCCGGCGTCACTTTGTCGACGCTGGCGCGGCAGGGCGGGGCCGGCAATGCGCCGGACGCCGTTCTCGCCTCCCTGCCGGACGCGGCGCGCGAAACTTCGGACGATGACGTGATCGCGCGTTCTTTGGCGCAGCTCTGGTGCTCCGGCGTCGACGTCGACTGGCGGGGAGTCCACTCCGACGGCAAGAGACGGCGCACGCCCTTGCCGACCTATCCCTTCGAGCGGGTGCGCCATTGGATCGAGGCGCCGCGCGCTGGCGCGAGCCCCTCCGCCGGGGAGGCCCCTCCTGCGCCGCTCGACACACCGATTTTCGTTTCGTCTTTCACGCCCGCGCCGCTTCAGTCCGTTCCGGCGTCGCCGGCGCCAACTTCTCCAGAGACATTTTCGCCCATGGCTGCAGATCCTTTGAACACCAGCGACTCGCAAACCGGACAGCTCCGCGGGAAAATCGTGGAGATTTTCGAGAACTTGTCGGGCGAGTCGATCGGCGATCTCCCGCCGGAGACAAGCTTTCTCGAAATGGGCTTCGACTCCCTCTTCCTCAGCCAGGCGACGCAGCAGCTGCAGCGCGATTTCAAGACCAAGCTAACCTTCCGGCAATTGCTCGGCGACCTCGCGACCATCCCGGCGCTCACAGCCCATATCGAAGCCAATCTGCCGCCGGAGCTTCGCGCCGCCCAGGCCGCGGCGGCGCCCGCTGCTGTTGCGGCTCCCGTCGGCACGCCGGCGTTCGTTGCGGCGGCGCCTGCGGCCCTTGCTCCTGCCGCCTCTGCTGCGGCCGTCGCGGCGCCTGCCGTGTCCGCCATGCAGCCCGGCGGCGGATCGATGGTCGAGCAGGTGATCCGGGACCAGCTCGACGTGATGAGCCGTCTGATGGCGCAACAGCTCGAGGCCCTGCGCGGCGCGCCCGCGGCGCAAGCTGTCCCCATTCCAGCCGCAGCCGTTCCTGCGCCGGTCCAGGCGGCGCGGCCGGCAGCGCAAGCCGCGGCCTCCGCGGCGCCGGCTGTGGACGAGCCGAAATCGCGCTTCGAGCTGCTGGCTGCCGCGCGCTCGGCGCCGGCTGTCGATATGGACGCAACGCAGCAACGTGCGCTCGCCGATTTGACCCGGCGCTTCAACGAACGCACGCCCGAATCAAAGCGCATGACCGCGCAGTATCGGCCGGTTCTCGCCGATCCGCGTGCCGCCGCGGGCTTCCGTCCGGAATGGAAGGATCTCGTCTATCCCGTCGTCAGCGACGGCGCGAGCGGATCGCGCATCTATGACGTCGATGGCAATTCCTACATCGACCTCGTCAATGGCTATGGCCAGACCTTCTTCGGCCACGCCGCGCCTTTCGTCGTCGAGGCGGTCAACGCGCAGCTCGCCAAAGGCTTCGCCATCGGGCCGCAATCGGCGCTCGCCGGCAAGGTCGCGGCGCTGTTTTCCGAAATGACCGGAAACGAGCGCGTGACCTTCTGCAACACCGGGTCGGAAGCGGTGATGGCGGCGATGCGCGTCGCCCGCACGGTGACCGGGCGCTCGACGATCGCGACCTTCACCGGCGACTACCACGGCCAGTTCGACGAGGTGCTCGTCAAGGGCGCCCTGCGCGCTGGCGTCGCCCGCGCCATGCCGGCGGCGGCCGGCATTCCGAACAAATCGGTCGAGAACATGGTGGTTCTGCCTTATGGCGCGCCGGAATCGCTCGACTGGATCCGCGCCCATGCGGACGAGCTCGCCGGCGTTCTCGTCGAGCCGGTGCAAAGCCGCCATCCAGACCTGCGCCCGGTCGAGTTCCTGAAAGAAATCCGCGCCGTGACCGCCGCATCGGGGTCGGCCCTGATCTTCGACGAGGTCGTCACCGGCTTCCGTATGCATCCGGGCGGCATGCAGCATCTTTTCGGAATTCGCGCCGATCTTGCGACCTATGGCAAGGTCGTCGGCGGCGGTCTGCCGGTCGGCATTCTGGCCGGCAAGTCGGTCTTCATGGACGCGCTCGACGGCGGCGGGTGGAACTATGGCGACGACTCTTATCCCGAGACCGGGATGACTTTCTTCGCCGGAACCTTTGTCCGTCATCCTTTGGTGATGGCCGCCGTCTGGGCGGTCCTCAATTACCTGAAGGAAGCCGGGCCGGCGCTGCAGGAAAGCGTCAGCGCGCGTACCCAAGGCCTCGTCAAGCGGCTGTCCGATTTCGTGGCGAAGCGCGGCCTCGATTTCCACATCGAGAGCTTCGGCAGCCTGTTCTTCTTCGATCTCGGCAAGGCGTCGCGCTACGCCAGCCTGTTCTATCCGCACATGCTCGAACGCGGCGTTTATATTCAGGAGCATTATCCGTGCTTCCTGACGACCGCGCATAGCGAGGCCGACATCGCGGCCATTGCCGAGGCCTTCGAAGACTCGATCGTCTCGATGCAAAAGGCGGGCTTCCTGCCCGCGCCGCAGGGACTTGGTCCCGAGCCCGAAACGGACGTGCCGCTGACCGAGGCCCAAACCGAGGTCTGGCTCTCCGCCCAGCTTTCGGACGAAGCCTCCTGCGCCTTCAACGAATCGGTCACGCTGCGGATGCGCGGCGCGCTCGACCGTCCGGCGCTCGAAAAGGCGCTGAACGAGGTCATCGCCCGCCATGACGCGCTGCGCGCCATCTTCCAGGCGAATGGCGAGCGGATGCGCATTGAGCCTTCGCTGGAATTGCAACTTATCCAGCGCGATCTCGGATCGCTGGCGACGGACGACGCCCGGCGGCAAGCGTGGCGCGAACTCCTCGCCAAGGATGCGCGCACGCCCTTCGACCTCGTCCACGGGCCGCTCATTCGGGCGGAACTCGTCCGCTTCGCCGACGATGATCACGCGCTGGCGCTGACCGCGCATCACATCGTCTGCGACGGCTGGTCGTTCAACGTCATCATCGGCGAGCTGACGAAGCTCTATGAGGCGGCTGTTTCCGGCGTCGCCGCCGAGCTGGCGGCGCCGATGGCCTTCACCAGCTATGGCGTCGAGGAGCGCGCGCGCCAGGCGCGGGAAGGCGCGGCCGTCGACGCCTTCTGGCTGCCGCAGTTTTCGCCGCCGCCGTCGCCGCTCGACCTGCCGACGGATCGTCCGCGCCGCCTCCAGAAAAGCTTCGCCGGGGCGACGCTCACGCGCCGGATCGAGCCCGAGCTGACGCAGGCCTTCCGCAAGGCGACGGCACGCCAGGGCTGCACGCTGTTCGTCGCCCTCTTCGCAACCTTCGAGACGCTGCTCGGCCGGCTCGCCGGCCAGAACGAGGTCGTGATCGGCATTCCCGCCGCCGGGCAATCGCTCGCTGGCGGCGACACGCTCGTCGGCCATTGCGTCAATTTCCTGCCGCTGCGCGGACGCTGGAGCGACGAGACGACCATGGCCGAGCATCTGGCGGCGACCCGCCAGCTCGTGCTCGCGGCTTACGAGAACCAGAGCTTCACGCTCGGCACCCTCGTCCGCAAGATGAACCTTCCGCGGGAGGCCGGGCGGCGTCCGCTGGTCGAGGCGCAGTTCAACCTCGAGCGGCTCGGCGACAAGATCCATCTGCCGGGCCTCGAGATCGAGGCGCAGTCCAATCCAAAGAGCGCCGTCATCTTCGACCTGTTCTTCAACATGACCGAGCAGGACGGCGGCCTACGCATCGATTGCGATTACAACACCGATCTCTTCGACGAGGCGACGATCGAACGCTGGATCGGCCAATATCGGACGCTGCTCGGCGAAATCGCCGCCGACGCCGGGCGGCCGATCGCGGAGCTGCCGCTGGTCTCGCCAGAAGAGCGCCGGTGGCTCACCAAGACTCTGAACGACAGCGCTGTGGACGATCTCGACCTTCGCCCAGTCCATGAGCTCGTCGCAGCTCAAGCGGCCAGAACGCCGGACGCGGTTGCGGCGCGCTTTGCCGGCGCCTCAATGACTTATCGCGAGCTCGATGAGCGCGCGAACCGGCTCGCCAATCATCTGCTCGCGGTGGTTGGCGCTCCAGCGGCGCGCATCGGCGTCGCGACGGAACGCTCGCTCGACATGCTGGTCGCGCTCATCGCGATCATGAAGACCGGCGCCGCCTATGTGCCGCTCGACCCGAGCCATCCGGCGGCGCGGCTTCGTCTTGTGCTCGACAACGCTGCGGTGTCGGCGATCGTCGGCGACAACGCCTTCGTGGCGGCGATGGCGCCCGGAATTCCTGTGGTGCGGATCGACTCCGACGCCGCCGCCATCGGCGGGCGCCCGGCGACCCCGCCCTCGGTCTCATCCGAGTCCGGACGCGCCGCTTATATGATTTTCACCTCGGGCTCGACCGGCACGCCCAAGGGCGTCGAGGTCGCGCATCGCTCGGTCGCCAACCTGTTGTGGTCGATCGCGCGCACAGTTCAGGCCGGCCCGAGCGACGTGCTGGTCGCGGCGACCACGATCTCTTTCGACATTGCCGCGCTCGAGTTCTACATGCCTCTGATCACGGGCGGCTCGGTCGTGATCGCGAGCCGCGACGATGCGCGCGGCGGCTTCGGCCTCGCTCGCCTCATCGACAGCGCTCGGGCCACCATCGTGCAGGCGACGCCGTCTCTGTGGCGGATCCTCACGGAGGCCGGCTTCGCCCCGCGGCCCGGTCTGCGCATGCTCTGCGGCGGCGAAGCCCTGCCGCGCGACCTCGCCGACACGCTGTTGAAGAACGGCGGCGAGTTGTGGAACGTCTATGGGCCGACCGAAACGACGATCTGGTCGAGCATCGGCCGAGTTCCTGCGGCGCCGCAGCCGATCGTGATCGGCGCCCCGGTGGCCAACACCGAGCTTCATGTTCTCGACAAGACGAACGGCCTCGCGCCGGTCGGGACTGTCGGCCAGTTGTTCATCGGCGGAGCGGGGCTCGCCATTGGCTATTTCCGGCGCCCCGACCTAGACGCCGCAGCGTTCTTGCAGATCGCCGTCGACGAGCGCGGACCGCAGCGGCTCTACCGCACCGGCGATCTGGCGCGGCGGCTGCCGGACGGCGGAATCGAGGTGCTCGGCCGCATCGACTCGCAGGTCAAGCTGCGCGGCTTCCGCATCGAGCTCGAGGAGATCGAGCAGGTGATGCGCAGCTGCCCGGGCGTTTCGGCCTGCGCCGCCTCGATCGACACGCCGCCGGGCGGCACGCCCCGCCTCGTCGGCTATTACGTCGGCGAGGGAGGCCGCGCGCTCGCCGCCTCCGAGCTGACGGGCTATGCAGCGCTTCGCTTGCCGGACTATATGGTCCCGGCGCTCTGGATGCGCCTCGACGCCCTGCCGCTCACGCCGAACGGCAAGCTCGATCGCAAATCCTTGCCGCGCCCCAATCCGGCGCCCGAGGAAGAAGCGCGCGTCGTGACCGCGCCGCGGACTCCGCTCGAAACCAAGCTCGCCGCCATTTGGCGCGAGGTGCTGCAGATCGACGAGATCGGCGTCCACGACAACATTTTTTCGCTTGGAGCAGATTCCATTCACCTTTTCCGCATTGCAGCCCGTATGATGGCCCAAGATATCGGGCTCGAAGCGAGGCATCTGATGCGGTTTCCGACGATTGCCGAACTTGCGCAGGCGGCCAACGCTGAGCCGCCGAAAGCCGCGAAAGCCAATCTCGCGGCTGCGCCGTCCCTGAAGAGCTTCAGGCGCGGAGCGCAAGGGAGGGAACCGTCGGCATGACGATGCGACGCAGCGAAAGCGAGGTCGAGGAAGCGCGCGAAGGCGACGATCGAAATGAGGGGCTGTCAGACCCTTCCTCTCAGGGCGGGGATGTGCTTTTTCCGACCTCGTCGTCGCAGCAGCGCTGCTGGTTCGTCAATTCGCTCAATCCCGGCAATCCGGCCCTCAATGTCGCTCTGCGCTGGGAGGCGACCGGGCGCCTCGCCCCGGCGACCGTCGAACAGGCCTTTCAGGCGATCCTCGACCGCCACGAGATCCTGCGGTCGCGCTTTTTCGAGAAGGACGGCGCGGCGGTCCAGCAGGTCCTGGCGCAGGTCGAGTTCAAGCTCCTCGTCGTCGACCTCTCCATGCTGCCCGAGGCGGAGCGGCTCAAGGAGGCGCTCGCCCAGGGCGAGCGCGAGGCGCATCTCTCCTTCGATCTCGCCAAGGCGCCGCCGATCCGCGTGACCTTCCTGCGCCTCGCGCCCGATCACGCCTTTCTGCTCGTCACCGTGCACCAGATCGCCTTCGACGGCTGGTCGATCCGCGTCCTCGCGCATGAGTTCGGCGTCATCGCGGAGGCGCTCAACGCCCGGCGGCCCTATGAGCTGGCGCCGCCGCCGCTGCAATATGGCGACTACTGCCTGTGGCAGAAGGAATATTTCGCCAGCGGCGGGTTCGAGGAGGAGGCGTCCTACTGGAAGCGCAAGCTCGGCGGCGCGCCCTATTTCGAGGTCGTCCCCGACCATGAGCGGCCGGCCCGCCCGAGCTATCGCGGCGAGATCCTGGCGCGGATCCTGCCGCAGGATCTCGGCGACCGGCTGGAGGAGTCCGCTCGCCGGCATAATCTGACGCTGTTCAGCCTCGGCTGCGCTGCGACCGCGGCGATGCTGCATCGCTACGCCGGCGCGAGCGACGTCGTCTTCGGCACGCAGATCGCCGGCCGCGACGACCCCGACCTCGAGAACATGATCGGCATGTTCATCAATAATCTGGTGATGCGCTTCGACGCCTCGGGCGATCCGTCGTTCGAGGCCTTCCTCGCGCGCGTCAACGCGACGGTGCAGGACGCGCTGATCCATCAGCGCATGCCGTTCGACAAGCTCGTCGAGATCCTCAATCCGCCGCGCGACCCGAAGCGCACGCCGCTGATCTCGGTCAATTTCACCGCGCTGCGCGACGTCATGGACCATAAGAGCTATGGCGATTTCGTCCTGTGCGGCCAGCCTTCGCTGTCCGCCGGCTCGCTCTACGACCTCATCTTCTTCATGGTCCATTGGCCGAGCGGCTGGCGCCTGGCGCTCGAGTACAATCCCGACCTCTTCGAGCGGAAAACGGCCGAGCGGCTTCTCGACTTCCTGGTCGAGAGCTTCGAATTCGCGGTTTTGCGTCCGGCCGAGAAATTATCGGCGCTGACGCCGCCGGTCCGCGACCTGATCGACGCGCCGAAGCCGCGCCGGGAGCTCGACGCGATCGAGGCGCTGCTCGCGCGGCGCGACGACGTCGAGGCGGCGGCGGCGACGATGGTCGGGCACGGCGATGAGCGTCCTTACGTTTATGTGACGCCGGCGCCGAATTTGCGCACGCCGCTCGAGACCTTGCCCGCGGCGATCGCCGCCTATCTCGACGGCGCGCTGCCGGCCGAGGCGGCGAGGCCGGCCGGGGTCAGCCTCTTGCTGGCTTTGCCGCGCAATGCGCGCGGCGAGATCGACTACCGCGCCTTGCCGGCTCCGCCGCATCCGGGCGGACTGGCGTCGGGCCGCGCCGGGGCGGGCGGCGCCGGCTCAGACCGCCAGATGAACGACATCGAGACGCGGCTGGCGTCGATCTGGCGCGAGCTTCTGAAAATTGAAACGATCGGTCCGGCGTCCAATTTCTTCGAGCTCGGCGGCCATTCGCTGCTGACCATCCGGCTGATGGCGCGGGTCGCCGCCGAATTCGGCGTGAAGCTCGAGCCGGTCACGCTGTTCCAGGCCCCGACCCTCAGGGAATTCGCCGCAAGGCTGCCGGAACTCGAGGGCACGCGAGCCTCCCCCCGCCTCGTCCAGATCCAACCCGAAGGGGACAAGACCCCGATCATCGCCATCAATAATTCGGTCCTTTACTATAATGTGGCGAGGCAGATCGGCCTCGACCGGCCCTTCATCGGGGTTCCGCTGCTGGAGCCGCGGGGCGAAGGTCCGCCGCCCTACCGCCCGCTTGACGAGGTGGCGGTCGACTACGTCCAGATGATTCGCGAGGCGCAGCCGAAAGGACCCTATATTCTGTGCGGACTCTGCGTCGCCGGCGCGCTCGCCTATGAATGCGCGAGACAATTGAAGGAGCAAGGCGAATCCGTCCCCTTGCTGATCCTCTCGGACATGTGGGCGCCCGGCTATCTGGCGGCCTTCCCGGTCTGGCGGAAGGCGGCCTATCATTTCTTCTATCGGCTCCACTCCCTGAAGCACCGGATTGGCCTCGTGCGGTCCGGCAAGCTTTCCATTGCCGAGGTCTTGTCGATGTTCACGCTGGTTCGCAAGACCCGCGTCCTCGACGTCGGTGTGGCGCTTGGCCTGATCGATGGCTCGCTTCTCGCCAGGAAAGTCATAGGGCGCCACGAGTGGCTTTTCCTGCTCACGCTGGAACGCGCGCGCAACGAATATAAGATCGCGCCGACGTCGAGCGACGTCGTCGTTCTGTGCAGCGATGAAATCGTCACGACCTGCGCCGACCCGGCGATGGGCTGGCGCGATCTCGTCAAGGGCCGCCTTTTCATGGAGCGCATTCCGGGCTGGCACGAGGGGATGTTCCAGGACGAGGGGGCGCACGCGATCGCCGCATCTCTGCAGCTTCGCCTCGAAGAAGCCGACGCCGAGCGCGATCGGCTGGCAGCCGCATCTCGCACTTCGCCGTCTCTCGCCGCGGAAGCGGCGCAAAGCGGACGCTGAGAGTCGAAGAGCGGTCGGCCGGGTGGACTATCCCTCGGGGCGCCTCTCCGCTGTGTGAAGTCAGGCGTGCCGAGTCGTCAATAAGGGCCCTGCGGCGCCTGTGTCGCGGCCTTGGGCGGGTCCCGAACCGGCGACCTGCCCGGCGGGAGCGCAGAAGCTATTCGCCATTTGCCCTGTCGCAAAAGCCCTACGATCGGCCTGCATCCCGACAAACAAAAAGCGGCCCGAAGGCCGCTCCCCGAAAAGTTGATCCCTGGAAGGGGTCAGGATTCCATCACCCCGCCCGAAGAGCCCCAGACATAAATGCAGGCGAACAGGAACAGCCAGACGACGTCGACGAAGTGCCAGTACCAGGACGCGAATTCGAGGCCGAGATGGTGCTCGAGGTTCAATTGGCCGACGAGCACGCGCAGCAGGCACACGGCGAGAAAGATCGTGCCGACGATGACATGGAACCCATGGAAGCCTGTCGCCATGAAGAAGGTGGCGCCGAAAATCGAGCCTTTGAAGGCAAAGGGCGCGTGAGCGTATTCGTAGGCCTGCACGGATGTGAACAGGACGCCAAGGAGGATGGTCAAGGCGAGGCCCGCCTTGAGGCCGTTACGGTCTCCGGTCAGAAGCGCGTGATGCGCCCAGGTGACGGTGGTGCCGGAGGTCAAGAGGATCAGCGTGTTGAGCAGCGGAAGATGCCAGGGGTCGAGCACCTCGATGCCCTTCGGCGGCCAGATTCCGCCAATGGCGTCGCGGCGCAGATACTGCTCTGCGAACCCGGGAAACAGGCTTGTATTGAAGAAGGCCCAGAACCAGGCGACGAAGAACATCACTTCCGATGCGATGAACAGGATCATGCCGTATCGAAGACCGATCTGCACGACTGGCGTGTGATGGCCGCCGGCCGATTCCCTGACGACGTCGAGCCACCAGGCGGCGGCGACGAAAATCACCGCGATGAGTCCAGCCCCGAAGATGAGGCCGTCCGGCTTGAACGAGCCGAAAGTCAGATGCTTCATCCAGACGACGCCGCCGAACGCCATGACGAAGGCTGCGGCGGACGACAGAACCGGCCACGGGCTCGGATCGACGAGGTGATAATCATGGTTCGGTTTGGCGTGGGCGTCCGACATCAGAATTGACCCTCTCCCCTTCAAGGCTCACGCGGCCTTTATCGATCATAGCCGCGCTACATGCGGCTCCACAACTTGCAACCGGGGCAGACGACGCGCTAGCCCGTCGCTGCTTCGGCCGCGGATTCCGCCGCGGCGCCCTTGCCCTACCACTTCACAGCGGCTTGCCCGTGTCGCCGGGTTTTCCGCCGCCGATCACCAGCGGCGCCGGCCGCTTCGCGGCGAAAAAAGTGTAGGACAGCGTCACCGCGTCGACGCCGCGCATGGTTTCGTCCTGCTCCAGCGCCGGATCGAGGAAGAACACGACCGGCAGTTCCGCCGCCTCACGCGGGCCAAGCGTCTGCTCGCTGAAGCAGAAACAATTGAGTTTGTCGAAGTAGGCGCCCGCGGCGTCGGGGCCGACATTATAGCTCGCTCGCGCGGCAACGGGATGGTCCGACAGATTGGCGACCTTGAAAAAGACCGTCGCGGTCTTGCCGGTGCGCAGCCGGATCTGAGGAATCTCAGGCTCGAAGCTCCAGGGAAGCCCCGGCGCGACATTAGCGTCGAAACGAACGACGAGTTGGCGGAGCCCCTGATGATCGGGGGCTGTCTTCGCCGCCTGCGTCGTGCCGCCATAGCCGGTCGCGGCGCAAAACATGCGATAGAGCGGCACGGCGGCGAAGGACAGCGCGAGCATGCAAAGCGAGGCCGCGACCGCGATTCGGGCGACGAGGCCTTTGCGATCTTTCGGAGCGGGCGGAACAGACGGCTCGGCCACAGGCGCCTCACAGCGGACGATCGAGCACGGCGGGCCCGAGTTTCACGATCGTCACGACATAGAAAAGCACGACGAAAAAACCGATGGCGAGGCCGATCGCGACATTGCGCTGCCGTCGGCTTTTTTCCTGCTGGGGCGTCAGCCTTATGCCTTCGTGCGGGTCATTTGTCGTCATGGCGTCACCACGGCAGAAAATGAAACGGCGGGAGAATGGCGAGCGCGCGCTCGCCGACGATCTCGGCAAAAAGCAGAAACAGATAGAGGATCGAGAATCCGAAGAGGCGCATGGCGTAGCGGTTCGCGCGCTCGCCATCGCGCACGGCATAGACGCGGACGGCATGGAGCAGCATGACCGCGCCGAGCGTGAAGGCGAGGACGCCATAAAATGGCGAGGCGCAGCCGATGAGCCAGGGCGAAAGCCCAAGCGGCGCCAGGACCAGCGTGTAAAGAAGAATATCGCGCCGCGTGCGGTCGGGCCCTTTGGCGTTCGGCAGCATCGGAATGCCGGCGCGGGCGAAATCCTCGGTCTTGACCAGAGCGAGCGCCCAGAAATGCGGCGGCGTCCAGATGAAGATGATCGCGAAAAGAGCAAGGCTCGGGAGAGTCACATGGCCTGCCGCGGCGAGGCAGCCGATGACTGGCGGAAAGGCTCCGGCGGCGCCGCCGATCACGATGTTCTGAGGCGTCGAACGCTTCAGCCACATGGTGTAGATCACGACATAGAAAAAGATCGTGAAGGCGAGGAGCGCGGCGGCGAGCCAGTTGGCGACAAAGCCCAACGTCAGCACGGATAAAGCAGCGAGGAAGACGCCGAAGGCGAGCGCTTCCTCGCGCGTCACACGGCCCGTGGGAATGGGCCGCTTGCGGGTGCGGCGCATGACGGCGTCTATGTCGGCGTCATACCACATATTCAGCGCGCCCGAGGCGCCGGCGCCGATCGCGATGGCGAGGAGCGAAGCAAAGCCGATGACCGGATTGACATGGCCCGGCGCGATCAGAATGCCGGTCAGCGCGGTGAAGATCGAAAGGGACATGACCCGCGGCTTCAACAAAGCGATGTAATCGCCCGGGCTCGCGCACGAGACGGCGGCTTCAGCCGCGCGGGGGCTCTCGCTCAGAAAACTCATCGACCGCGGACCTCAGGTTTGCAGGGCTGTGGCGCATGTTCCGCGCGCTCTGTCGCGGGCTTTGTCTCAACGGGCTCGGGCGGAGTTGGCCGAAGGATCTTTCGCCCTGTTTCGCCGCCCTATTTTGCTTGCGGTTCATGCTTGTGACCGCTGCGTTGTGGCGGCCCGCGGCGCCCGCCAGACCTTCTTCTGCCGATTGTTCGGCAGGCCGGAAGCGCCTTTTATCGCAAGGCGCTCCGGTCTTGCCGTCAATGACCCGGCGTGCTCGCTATCCGCGGCAGCGTTTCGAAAGTGTGGAACGGCGGCGGCGAGGGCAGCGTCCACTCGAGCGTCGTCGCTCCGACGCCCCAGGGATTGTCGCCGGCGAGGCGCTTCTTGGCGAAGGCCTCATAAACGATATAGAGGAAGAGGATCACGCCGATGAAGGAGAGATAGGAGCCGAAGGACGACAGCCGGTTCCACAGAGCATAGGCGTCGGGATAGTCGATGTAGCGGCGCGGCATGCCGGCGAGGCCGAGGAAATGCTGCGGGAAGAAAGTCAGATTGACGCCGACGAACATTATCCAGAAATGCGCGTTGGCGAGTCGTTCCTCATAGAGATAGCCCGACATCTTCGGGAACCAGTAATAGAAGCCGGCAAACAGCGCGAACACCGCCCCGAGCGACAGCACGTAGTGGAAATGGGCCACCACATAATAGGTCTCGTGGACCGCGCGATCGATGCCCGCATTGGCGAGAACGACGCCGGTCACGCCGCCGATGGTGAAGAGCAGAATGAAGCCCGACGCCCAGATCATCGGGGTGCGGAAGCTGATGGAGCCGCCCCACATGGTGGCGATCCACGAGAAGATCTTCACGCCCGTCGGCACCGCGATGACCATGGTGGCGAAGACGAAATAGCGCTGGGTGTCGAGCGACATGCCGACGGTGAACATATGATGCGCCCAGACGACGAAGCCGACGATGCCGATCGCGACCATCGCATAGGCCATGCCGAGATAGCCGAAGATGGGCTTGCGCGAGAAGGTCGAGACAATGTGGCTGATGATGCCGAAGCCGGGCAGGATCAGAATATAGACTTCGGGATGGCCGAAGAACCAGAAGAGATGCTGGAACAGCAACGGGTCGCCGCCGCCGGACGGATCGAAGAAGGTTGTGCCGAAATTACGGTCGGTCAGCAGCATGGTGATGCCGCCGGCGAGCACGGGCAGGGACAAGAGCAGCAGGAAGGCGGTGATGAGCACGGCCCAGGCGAAGAGCGGCATCTTGTGCAGCGTCATGCCGGGGGCGCGCATGTTGAAGATCGTCGTGATGAAATTGATCGCGCCGAGGATCGACGACGCGCCTGCGAGATGCAGCGAAAGGATGAGGAAGTCCATCGCCGGGCCGGGCGAGCCGGTATTGCTCGAGAAGGGCGGATAAAGCACCCAGCCGCCGCCGAAACCGGACATGCCCGGCGCGCCTTCCATGAACATCGAGATGACGCCGAGCGCGAAGGACGCGGGCAGCAGCCAGAACGACACATTGTTCATGCGCGGAAAGGCCATGTCCGGCGCGCCGATCATGATCGGCACGAACCAGTTGCCGAAGCCGCCGATGAGCGAGGGCATCACCATGAAGAAGATCATGATGATGCCGTGCATCGTGATCGTCACATTGTAGAGATTCTTGGCGAAGTCGTTCGCCGTGTCAGGCGAGGCGCCCTGGAAGGTCATGGCGAGATGGTTGAAGACCTGAATGCCGGGCTCTTGCAGCTCCATCCGCATCAGCACCGAAAGGAGCCCGCCGATGACGCCGGCGGCAATCCCGAAGATGAGATACATCGTGCCGATGTCTTTATGATTGGTCGAATAAAGATAGCGGCGCCATCCGGCTGGATGTCCATGCTCTTCGTGGACTGTCGTGCTCGTCGCCAACGGGAGTCTCCTCGAATGTTGTTCTGGTCTTGCGCCGCGCCTAATGAAGCTCGGCGGACGGCGCGCCAGCGGTCGCCAATCTTAAGGACTCCGGGCCGCCGGAAGCAAATTTCTTGGCGGCCGACGCGAGCCATGCCGAATATTGCTCGGGGCTGACGACGCGGAACGCGATCGGCATGAACGCGTGATCCTTGCCGCAGAGCTTCGAGCACTGCCCGTAGTAAATGCCTTCGCGCTCTGCCTTGAACCAGGTTTCGTTCAAGCGCCCGGGCACCGCGTCGATGCGAATTCCGAACGAGGGGACGGTGAAGGAATGGATCACATCCGCGGCGGTGACGAGGACATGGACAACCTTGCCGACTGGGACGACGGCCTCGTTGTCGACCGAAAGCTGGCGGATGTCCCCGGGCTTCAGGTCGGATTCGGGGATGAGATAGGAGTCGAAGGAGAAGCCGCCGCCCTGATCCTTTGGATAATCATATGTCCAGAACCACTGCTTGCCCGTGACCTTCACGGTGACGTCGGACGTTGGCACGACCAGCTGATGCGTCAGCAGCCGGAAGGAGGGAATCGCGATGATGACAAGGATCATCACCGGCAGGACGGTCCAGGCGACTTCAAGTGTCGAATTATGCGTCGTCTGCGCCGCAACAGGATTCTTCGCCTCGTTGAAGCGGATCAGCACATAGGCGAGCAGGATGAAGACGAAGAGGGTGATGCCGACGATGATCGGCAGCAAGACCCAGTTGTGGAAGAAGTGCATTTCATGGGCGATCGGGGTGACCGCCTCTTCGAAAGTGATCTGGCCGGGTCTCGGAAGGCCGTCGGCGCGGGCCGCCGCCGCCGCGAGGCTCGCCAGGGAAAATGTGGCAGGGAACACGCCCGCGCGAAGATATTTGGAATAACGGGCTGCTGCGCTGGCAAGTCTCATGAAGGTCGACGCTCCGATAGCACGGCTGACCCCTCGCGCCTAGCATTTCCAAATCGGCTCGTCCAGCGGCGCGAATGGACCATGAGCAGATTAGTTGAAAACCATAAATCTGCATTGAGCACAATCGCCGCCGCATCAGGATTGCGGCATAAGCGCGCGAATGCGCGCCCGTTTTCGCTCGAACGGCGGGCGTCCCGCGGCTGCGATCCTGTCGCTTTGCTTGACACGCGGACGCGATTTGCTAGGCAGCACCTCCGGCGCATCACGCCGCTGAAAAGGCGGGAGCTTATGCGCGCTTCGACTCCGGAGAGAGCATGGCTCACGCCGATCGCAATCAAACGTCCGCAGCAAGGCTCCGTCCCTTTGCCGAGCGTCATTTCCGTTTCCTGCCAGCGGGTTTCGCGGCGTTCATCCTTCTCGCGGGGCTGCTCGCGGGCGCCGGCGCGGCTCATGCGCAAGGCGCCGTCAAGTCCAAGCACGGCGATTGGGAAATGCGCTGCGAGACGCCGCCCGGCGCCTCGAAAGAGCAATGCGCCCTCTTGCAAAGCGTCGCCGCCGAAGACAAGCCGAACATCAATCTCGTCGTCATCGTGCTGAAGACCGCGGACGGGAAGAGCCGGCTTCTGCGCGTCATCGCGCCGCTCGGCGTGCTGTTGCCGTCGGGCCTCGGGCTCAAGATCGACGACGCCGACGTCGGCCGCGCGGGCTTCGTGCGTTGCTTGCCGACGGGCTGCGTCGCCGAAGTGGTGATGGAGCAGAAGCTGATCGATCAGATGAAGAGCGGCGCGAACGCGACCTTCATCATTTTTCAGACGCCCGAAGAGGGTGTCGGCATCCCGCTGGCCCTCTCCGGCTTCCGCGAGGGTTTCGACGCTCTGCCTTGATGCTCTGGTCCGTGAGGCTCCTGTTCGAAGCCTCGCACGCGGCTTATTCGGCGGCGTCGCGGTGCGGCGACAGTCGCGTCGCGGCGGCGTTCGCCAGCGCCGCCGAAACCCGGCTCAGCGCGGCGCGGATTTCGTCGAAGCGGGCGGAGGGCGTCACCGTCTGCTCGTCCATGTAGAGGCCGCGGCCGACCTCGATCTGCAGCGCGTGGCGGTTGCCGGCCGGATCGCCGTAGTGCTCCGTGATATAGCCGCCGGCATAGGGCTTGTTGCGGGCGACGCTGTAGCCGAGGCTGCGCAATTCCCTCTCGACGATGTCGACCAGCACCGTCGCGCAGCTCCCCCCATGCCGGTCGCCGAGGACGAAATCGGCCCTCGGCCGCAATTCGCTGACGCCGTCATGGCGATGGCTTCCGAAGAGACTCCCGATCGGCGCGGCGGCGTCCGCGCCGGAAGGCGAGGAAGGCATTGAATGGCAATCGACGAGAATGGCGAAGCCGAAATGGAATTCGGCCCTTTCGATCAGCTCGGTCAGACGCTTGTGATAGGGCTTGTGAAACCTCTCGATGCGCCGCAAGCCTTCGTCGACTGGCAGGCGCGCGGCGTAGATCTCCTGCGCCTGAGCGACGACGCGCGGAATGGAGCCGAGCCCGCCGGCGACACGGATCGAGCGCGTGTTGGCGAAGGGCGGCAGGCGGCCGTCGAACATGCGCGGATCGAGCTCATAAGGTTCCCGATTGAGGTCGAGATAGGTGCGCGGGAACAACGCCCGGATCATCGGGGCCCCGAACGCGAGGCAGCCGTCGAACAGAGCGTCGACAAAGGCGTCTTCCGAACGGCGCAGCTGCAGCGCGGTCAGCCTTGTTTGCTCCAGGAAACGGCGCGGGTAGACGTCGCCTGAATGAGGGGAAGAAAACACGAGGGGCGACGCGGGACCGCCGGGCTCAATCACCTCAAAGCCTGGTTCAAGGTCCGGCTCGACCGAGTCGCGCTGGCCGGACTGCTCGAAAGACATCAACCCTCCAAAGCGGCGCCAAAGCTTCATAAACGCGATCCAAACCAATCTGCCAAGGACGCCGTCCGCTGTCCAGACCTATCCTCGGGCGGGCTCGACGGCGGGCCTGCGCGCCGCAAACGGCTCCTTCGGCCGACATTTTTATCACGTGCGGACAGAAACGATCGGCCTTCCGGCGCAAAGCGCGGCGCCGGCTGTCGCACGCTCCGATTTTCATCGGATTTTTACGAAATGGGCCTTCTCTAAGCTTGATCGCGAGGCTCCCCCATGAACGACATGAATTTCCCCACTCAATCGAAAGTTCAGCTCGGCCGGATCCTTCTCGCCGAGGATGACGGCGACATGCGCCGCTTTCTCGGCAAAGCCCTCCAAAATGCAGGATATGAGGTCGCTCCGTTCGGCGATGGCCTTTCCGCTTATAACCGTCTTCGCGAAGAACCGTTCGAATTGCTATTGACCGACATCGTCATGCCGGAGATGGACGGAATCGAGCTGGCGCGCCGGGCGACCGAGCTCGATCCCGACATCAAGGTGATGTTCATCACGGGTTTTGCCGCGGTGGCGCTCAATCCCGACAATAATGCGCCGCCGCAGGCCAAGGTGCTGTCAAAACCCTTTCATCTCAGGGATCTCGTGAACGAAGTGCAGAAGCTGCTCACCGTTTGAGCCGCCCCTTCGCCCGTCCGCGGCGTGATTTCCGCCGCGCCTGCTGATAGTCTGCCCTTTATGAAAATCATCGCATCCCGCTGCGGCCTCCGCCGCATCGTCTTCACGCTTTGCGCCACGGCAGGCGTCGCCCTCTTTGCGCCGCTCGCCCGCGCGGGCTCCTTCGAGGAATGCCTCGCCCGCCTGCGGCCGGGGATTCTCGCAAGCGGCGTCGACGCCACGACTTTCGACAAAGCGACGGGCGGGCTTCGGCCCGATCCCGGCATTTTCGCGCTGGCGCAGGCGCAGCCCGAGTTCAAGACGCCGATCTGGGATTATCTCGCCGGCCTCGTCGATGAAGAGCGGGTGAACGACGGGCGCGCCATGATGCGCAAATGGGCGCAGGCGCTGGCGACGGCGCAGGCGCGCTACGGCGTCGACGCGGCGACCATCACCGCCGTCTGGGGCGTCGAGTCTGACTTCGGCCGCAGCTTCGGGACGCGCCCGATCATCCAGTCGCTCGCGACGCTCTCCTGCGGCGAGTATCGCGCGGCCTATTTCCGCACCGAATTCATCGCGGCGCTGAAGATCCTGCAGCATGGCGACATCGCGCCGGAGCAGTTCGCCGGCTCGTGGGCGGGGGCCTTCGGCCATACGCAATTCATGCCCTCGACCTTCCTGCGCACCGCCGTCGATCTCGACGGCGACGGCCGCAAGGACCTCATCAACTCTGTCCCCGACGCGCTCGGGTCGACGGCCGCCTATCTGCGCAAGGGCGGTTGGCAGCCCGGCGTCGAATGGGGGTTCGAGGTGCGCCTGCCGGCGAATTACGCCGGGCCGTCGGGGCGCACGCGCAAGGAGCCGATGGCGGCCTGGGCCGGGCGGGGGATCACGAAGATCGACGGCTCGCGGCCGAGCGGCCCCAACGCCGGCCTGCTTCTGCCGGCCGGCCCAAACGGCCCGGCCTTTCTCGTGACGCGCAACTTCGACGCCATCTATTCCTATAACGCCGCCGAATCCTATGCGCTTGCGATCGCGCTGCTCTCCGACCGGCTGCGCGGGGGCTCCGGTCTCGCGACGCCCTGGCCGACGAAAGATCCGGGACTTTCCCGCGCGGACCGCCGTGAATTGCAGGCGCTGCTGATGCGCCGCGGCTATGATCTCGACGGCAAGGCCGACGGCGTCATCGGGACCAAGACCAAGCGCGCGATCAGCGATTTCCAGGCCAAGGCCGGCCTCACGCCTGACGGCCGCGCCAGCGCCTCTGTGCTCGCGGCGGCAAGGGGCAGGTGAGGGCTGGGTACGATCCCTCAAGGGCTTCGGAAATCGTCGGCCTCGATAGCGGTTTGGTGGGAAACAGAGTCGTGGCTGGCTCTCCCAACGGAAGGACGGCTCCATAATCAGACTCAAAAGAGGTCGAGCATGGATCGATCGATCTACCAAGGAAGTCCTGCCGACCTGACCCAGCTGGTGGACACATTATCGTCCGCTTTTCAGAACGATCCGGCCTTCAGCTGGCTCATCCCCGATCCCGCGCAACGCCGTCTGCGGCTGCCGAAGCTGTTCGACATCATGGTGAGAAGCGATCTTGCCGCCGGCTCAGTTTTGCGATCGGAGTCGTTCGAGGTCGTCACGCTTTGGCGTGCGCCCGGCAAGGCGCATGTCGGCTTATTGGAAACCCTCTCGTCGGGACTGGCGTATTTTCAAATCTTCGGCGCCGCACTGGGCCGCGGGTTGGCGGTCTCCAACGCGATGCAATCGCACCACCCCGAGGGCCTTGACTATTGGTATCTTCACTACGCCGCCGTGCGTCCCGAGCATCAAGGCAAGGGTTGGGGCGCCGCCGCCATCCGCGAAGGGCTCAATCGCGCGCGATCGGGTGGCCTGCCGGTCTATCTCGAGACGGCCAAGACATCGAACGTGCCACTATACCGCAAACTCGGCTTCAAAGTGGTTGGCGAGTGGGACGTTCGCGAGAGAGGACCCCATTTCTGGTCCATGCTCTGCGAAAATTGAAAAGCTCGGCTGCGGTGACGGTTATCCGAGGCTCTGGCAATCCTTCGTTGGCTTATGCAAAGATAGGCTTGCTACCTGACACCGCACAACTGCGCTTTCTTTAGCAAGCAAACGGTCGATCGATGCACCTGCTGCGGCCAAGCGCGTTCTTCTCGAGCGTATTCATCCTGTGTCTTGCTTCCCTGCCGTCCGCCGCCGCGCCGCCATCGGCCGCTACGGATTTCGCCAATCTCCGCTATTCGCCGCTTGATGAGATCAACGCCGGCAATGTCGCGCGGCTTGCGCCGGTGTGGACCTTCTCGACCGGCGTGCTACGCGGCCACGAAGGCGCCCCGCTGGTCGTCGACGGCGTGATCTATGTCCACACGCCCTTTCCCAACATCGTCTATGCGCTCGACCTCGATCATGAGGGAAAGATTCTGTGGAAATATGAGCCGCGGCAGGATCCCGGCGTCGTTGCGGTGATGTGCTGCGACACGGCGAGCCGCGGCCTTGCCTTCGGCGCCGGCAAGATCTTCCTCTATCAGGCCGACGCCACGCTGGTCGCGCTCGACGCCGGGACGGGCAAGCCGCTGTGGTCGGTCAAGAACGGCGATCCTGCCAAGGGCGAGACGGGGACATCGGCCCCCGCGGTCGTCAAGGACAAGGTGCTCGTCGGCGTCTCCGGCGGCGAATTCGGCGTTCGCGGCCATCTCACCGCCTATGACGTCGCGACCGGCGCGAAGATCTGGCGCGCCTATTCGATCGGCCCCGACGCCGACACGCTCATCGATCCGCAAAAAACGCTCGAACTCGGCAAGCCGGTCGGGGACGAAGCAAGCCTGAAAAGCTGGCAGGGCGATCAATGGAAGATCGGCGGCGGCGCGCCCTGGGGCAGGATTTCCTACGACCCGGATCTCAATCTGATCTTCTACGGAACCGGAAATCCCTCGACCTGGAACCCGGCGCAGAGGCCCGGCGACAACAAATGGTCGATGTCCCTCTTCGCCCGCGACGCCGATACCGGCGCGGCGAAATGGATCTATCAGACCATCCCGCACGATCAGTGGGACTATGATGCGGTCAACGAGACGATCCTGACCGACGCCGACCTCAATGGGCGCGTGCGTAAAATCCTGACGCATTTCGACCGCAACGGCTTCGCCTATGTGCTCGACCGCGTCGACGGCGAGCTTCTGGCGGCGGAGAAATTCGAGCCTTCGGTCAATTGGGCGAGCCGCATCGACCTGGATAAGGGCTCCAAAACCTACGGCCGTCCGGTCGTTGCGGGCCGATATTCGACGGAGGAGACAGGCGAAGAGACCGTCACGCGTGGCATATGCCCGGCGACGGTCGGCGCGAAAAACGCCAATCCGGCCGCCTATTCCGCGCAGACGAAGCTCTTCTATCTGCCGGTGATCCGGCTTTGCATGGACTATGAACCGTTCCGGGTCAACTTTACGCAAGGCCAGCCTTATACGGGCGCCGACACAATGGTCTACCCAGTCTCTGGAGGGACGCAGATGGGGGCGCTCGTCGCCTGGGACGGCGCGGCGCGGCGGATCGTCTGGTCGAACAGCGAGACTTTCGCCGTCGCCTCCGGCGTGCTGGCGACGGCCGGCGGCCTGGTCTTCTATGGGACGCTCGAGGGCTATCTCAAGGCGCTCGACGCCGCCTCCGGCAAGGAACTCTACCGCTTCAAGACGCCTTCCGGAATCGTCGGCGACGTGACCACCTTCGAGCACAAGGGCCGGCAATATGTCGCCGTTCTGTCCGGCGCCGGCGGATGGTCGGGAGCTGGCCTCACCGCCGGCCTCACCCATTCGGAGGAAGGCGCGAACTCGCCGCAGGTATATGCGGCGCTTGCAAATTATACCGCGCTCGGCGGCGCGCTCACCGTGTTCGCGTTGAGGTGACCGGCTAGGACGCGGGGCGCGGCGCGCGTAGAATGGGCGCGGTCTCGACCCTTGGAAGGAGCCCGCCCATGGACGCCGACGATGAGATTTTTGGCGCAAGGCCGCAAAAAACGCCGACGCATGTAATCGGGCAAAATCTGGACGATCTCTCGGTCCATCAGATCGACGAGCGCATCGAGCTGCTGAAAGCCGAGATCGAGCGCCTTGAGGAGGCGCGCAGGGCCAAGGAGGCTTCGCGCGGCGCCGCCGCCGCATTTTTCAAGATCTGAAAGGACAGCCTCCTCTGCGGGTCCGGAATGGCGGGCGAGCGTTACAAAAAGAGCAGGCATCTCAGCCTCTTAGCGGGCGCGTCGCGCCTTCGTCAGAAAAATGTAATCTCGTGTTGACACGACATCGGGGCAGGTTCTATAAGCCCCCCATCGGAAGCGGCGCTGCTTTTGTGGCGGGCGCGGATTTCGTTTCTCGGGAACTTCTCGGGTTTCTCCTCCCTGGTCTGGGTTACGGCCGGGGCGAGGATGTTTGTCTGCGTTTAGGGTCAGTTCGTGACCTTGAGCTTTTCCGGGGTCTTCCGGACGCTGGTTCCAGAGTCTGCTCTTCGGGCAGATTTCACCGGATCCGCGTTCAGGCGGGCTGGGGCGGT